>Ga0209702_10001047_pt1 | contig 55910 bp, 51 predicted proteins | sample FRY01_FD_187210 | JGI IMG/M metagenome (GOLD analysis project Ga0209702, IMG submission 187210) | Freshwater microbial communities from Lake Fryxell liftoff mats and glacier meltwater in Antarctica - FRY-01 (SPAdes) (version 2) | ecosystem: Environmental > Aquatic > Freshwater > Ice > Glacier...
GCTTCAGAATCGATTCCAATTATTCCGCGCAAAGCCCTTTTGGCTGCGGCAACATAAATATTGCCAGGTCCAGTTACTAAATCGCATTTTTCGCAAATGTTATCCATTCCATAAGCAAAAAGTGCAATTGCTTGAGCTCCACCAATTGCATAGACCTCATCTATTCCAAGAAGTGCGCAAGTTGCCAAAATTGTTGGGTGTGGTAATCCACCAAACTCTTGTCGCGGTGGAGATGCCACAGCAATACTTGGAACTTTTGCAATCTGTGCAGGAATTACATTCATCATCACGCTGCTGGGATAAACAGCCTTGCCGCCAGGAACATAGAGACCAACGCGATCTACTGGAACCCATTTCTCGCGCACACTCCCACCATCGACGACTTGTGTTTGACTATCACGTCGTACTTGGTTGGTATGAACTTTGCGAATTCTCTGCGCAGATAATTCCAGTGCAGTGCGAATTTTCGGGTCGAGTTGGTCAAGGGCTTCTTGGATAGCGCTTTGCGGAACTCGAATATGGGCAGGCGTAACGCCGTCAAATTCTTGCGCTAATGAAAGTAAATCTGATTCGTCACCATTTCTTACACGTTCTAAAATTGGTGCAACAATTGCCATAGCCTGCGATACATCGAGGACAGCCCTTGGAAGTTCACTCTTATATTGCGATTTAGAGAGTGCGCAGGCGCGAAAATCTACGGTGCGAATCATTACTCAATTGTAGAGCCACAAAGTTGAATGGCGCCCGTGCATTAAAATCAAGCATTAACAAGGCAATTTGGGCCCAAAATAGATTTAAGGTCTGCGCTCAGACTTGGCGATGCCGTGACTAGCGCATCAATTTTCATAATAGTGCTAGACCCGTTATCACTCAGATAAAGATGAACTTCACGCTTTCCAGGATGCGAACGGAAAATATCTTTCATGCGATCCACAATTGGTGGGGTGCATTGTGCAATCGGAATTGTAATAACAAAAGGTCCGCTAACGCCTAGCGCAATATCTGGCAGCGACATCTCGAGTGCCGTAAAGCGAAGTGGCGCATCATCTCTGCGATCGACTCGTCCACGAATTGTGACAATGCGATCTTCAGTCAGTGAGAGTGCATATTGATTGTAAGTATTAGAAAAGAAGAGAACTTCAAGTGAACCTTCTAGATCTTCTAGAGTCACTACCGCCCACGAAGCGCCTTGGCGCGAAACTTTGCGGGTTATTGCCGTTATCAGACCACCGATAGTAACAATTGATTCGTGCGTTGCACCATCGTCAATTAGTTCGCTAATGGATAGATCCGTGTTAGCGCGAAGTACATGTTCTATTCCCATTAATGGGTGGTCTGAAACATATAGCCCCAACATTTCGCGCTCAAAACTTAGTAACACCGTTTTTTCCCATTCACTAGTTGGAATTTCTAAATCAATTCCGACAACAGCCACAATTGAATCGCCACCAAAGAGATCGAATTGCCCGATTGCTTCGGCACGTTTTGTTTCAATGGCAGAGTCGATAGCCTCTAAGTAAACTGCCATCAAGCCTTTTCTAGTGGCACCAAGCGAACCAAATGCACCAGATTTTATAAGCGACTCGATAGTTTTCTTATTACATACCTGTGCATCTACTTTGACTAAAAAATCACCGAATGAAGTAAATCGACTCTTCGATTCACGAGATTTTCTAATTGATTCGACAACACCTTCGCCAACATTCCTAATTGCGGCAAGACCAAATCGGATATCAACTCCACGTGGGGTGTATTGGGCGTCAGATTCATTTACATCGGGTGAAAGAACTTTGATTCCCATTCGCCTGCACTCGCTTAAATACAGCGCAGACTTATCTTTATCATCACGAACGCTGGTAAGAAGAGCTGCCATATATTCCGTTGGATAATTTGCTTTTAGATATGCAGTCCAATATGAAACGACTCCGTATCCAGCACTGTGAGCACGGTTAAAAGCATAATCCGAGAAAGGAATAAGAACATCCCACAAACGCTTAATTGCAGCATCAGAGAAACCGTTCTCTCTCATTCCAGCTTCAAACGGTACGTACTCTTTATCTAGAATCTTCTTATCTTTCTTACCCATGGCTTTGCGCAATAAATCTGCGCGACCAAGGGAAAAACCCGCCACTTTTTGTGCAATAGCCATAACTTGTTCCTGATAAACGATTAAACCATATGTATCCCCGAGAATTTCCTGAAGTGGCTGCGATAATTCGGGGTGAATTGGTTCAACTGGCTTTCGTTTATTTTTTCGATCCGCATAGTTATTGTGGGCATTCTCGCCCATTGGACCTGGGCGATATAGCGCAATAACGGCAGATATATCTTGGAAAGAATCTGGCGACAAACTTCGTAGAAGTGCGCGCATCGGCCCACCATCTAGTTGAAAAACTCCCAACGTATCCCCGCGGGATAAGAGTTGGAAAGTTTTCGAATCATCTAACGTTAAATCTTCTAAAATTACTTCCTTGCCCTGATTAGATTTGATATTAAGTAGCGCATCATCTAAAACCGAGAGATTCCGAAGCCCTAAGAAATCCATCTTCAGCAAACCAATTGCTTCGCATGCAACCATATCAAATTGAGTAATAATCGCGCCATCTGCTTCACGACGATGAATTGGAATTACATCTAGTAAAGGTTCGCGCGAAAGAATTACACCCGCTGCGTGTACACCCCACTGGCGCTTTAGCCCCTCTAACCCCAGAGCAGTTTCAACTATGCGTTTTGAATCGGGGTCTGATTCAAAGAGCGATCTAAATTCGCCAGCTTCGGTATAGCGCTCATCTTTTGGATTAAAAATTCCACTAAGTGAAATATCTTTGCCCATAACCGATGGCGGCAGCGCTTTAGTTAAGCGTTCACCAATTGCATATGGATATCCAAGTACGCGTGTTGAATCCTTGATTGCTTGCTTTGATTTAATTGTTCCATAAGTAATAATTTGAGCAACGCGGTCTTCACCATACTTAGTAGTTGCATAGCGAATCATTTCCAAGCGTCGGCGTTCATCAAAGTCCAAGTCAATATCTGGCATAGAAATACGCTCTGGATTTAAAAATCGCTCGAAGAGTAAGCCATGTACCAACGGATCTAAGCCAGTAATTCCTAAAGCATATGCAACTAGTGAACCGGCAGCCGAACCACGTCCTGGCCCAACTCGAATCCCTACTTTCTTAGCATGTGCAACTAAATCAGCAACGACTAGAAAATAACCTGGGAAACCCATTTTTATCATTACATCTAATTCATATTTCAAGCGCTCACTGTAATTTTCGCCAACGCTATTTCCCATTCGCCAAGCAAGACCCTTTTCAGATTCCTTTATGAGCCAAGAATTTTCAGTCTCGCCTGCTGGAACTTCGAAACGTGGCAGCAAATTTTCGCCTTCACGCAGAGTTACGTTGCAACGCTGGGCAATTAAAAGTGTATTGTCACAACTTTCTGGAATTTCTTTGAAGATATCGCGCATTTGTGCAGGCGTCTTTAGATAAAACTCATTATTTTCAAACTTAAAACGCTTTGGATCGGCAATTGTTGATCCAGACTGCACACAAAGCAAAACCTCGTGCGAGGCAGCATCTTTTTCAAAGGTGTAGTGCAAATCATTTGTGGCGAGTAATGGGAGTTCTAACTCTTTACCTAATTTAAGTAGGTCGGTCTTTACTCTACTTTCAACGCCAATTCCGTGATCCATGATTTCAAGAAAATAGTTTTCGCGCCCAAAAATATCTCGAAAATCACTGGCAGCCGCGCGCGCTTCTTTATATGCACCCATGCGCAACCGTGTTTGGATTTCTCCTCCGGGGCAGCCTGTAGTTGCAATCAAACCTTTGGAATAAAGGGCTAGAAGTTCGCGATCCATTCGTGGTTTGTAATAAAAACCTTCAAGGGATGCCAGTGATGAGAGTCTAAATAGATTTGCAAGGCCTTCATTATTTTCAGCCAGAATTGTCATGTGCGTATATGCGCCACCGCCCGAAACATCATCTTCGCCACCTTCGGCCCATTTAACTCGCTTTTTTTCTAACCGCGATTCAGGTGCAATATAGGCTTCGATTCCAATAATTGGTTTTACGCCAGCTTTCTTGGCTTGTTTATAGAAATCGTATGCACCAAAAACATTTCCATGATCAGTCATTGCAATCGCTGGCATTTCCTGGCGAGCAACTTCAGTGACTAAATCACCTACTCGGGCAGCGCCGTCGAGCATTGAATACTCGGTATGCACATGCAAGTGCACAAAGGACGGTGCGGAATTTGTAGACATAATCCTCGAGATTACTCGCTACGGCAGCACAGCATCAGATAGCAACGCCAAAGAACGTGTGAGATCCGTGGGATATGGTGCGCTAAATCTCATATCTTGGCCAGTAATTGGATGGGCAAAACGCAATTGCATTGCATGTAACCAAGGTCTTGAAATTTCTAGGCTTTTTGCTAAAACTGGATCGGCCCCGTAAGTCATATCACCAACGAGTGGATGATTTAGTGCAGAAAAATGAACACGAATTTGGTGTGTTCGACCTGTTTCAAGTTCAACTTTGATTAAAGAAACAGAACGATAAAATTCTATAACCTCATAGTGCGTAATCGACTCTTTCCCCTTTGCAACGACTGCAAATCGGTGATCTTCTTTTGGATGACGATCTATTGGCGCATCTATTGTACCAATAGTGGGATCCATGTGGCCTTGAATAAGACCATGATAAATTTTTTCAACCATACGATTGCGAAAGGCGCCCTTTAAAACACTAAAAGCGCGATCACTTTTTGCAACAATCATTAATCCGCTGGTTCCGACATCTAAGCGATGGACAATGCCTTGACGCTCAGGCGCGCCACTAGTTGCAATGCAATAACCAGCCGCACTTAGCGCACCAACAACAGTTGGACCCATCCAACCTGGACTTGGATGCGCTGCGCACCCAACGGGTTTATCGATTACAACTATTGCATCATCGTCATAGACAACACGTAGACCAGCAAGAGGTGTTATTGGAATTGCCACCTGACTTGGCGGAGCTGGAAGTAATACCTCAATAATTTGCCCAGCCCAAACTCGTTCGGATTTAAGTATTGATTTACCCGATGTTGTTATTTCTCCATCGTCTAAAAGTTTTACAACAGATGTTCGTGATAAACCTAATACACGCGTTAATGCGCTATCAATACGCTCACCTGCCACACCTTCAGGGACAATTAAGGTACGCAATTCGCGTTGGCTCATGCTGGGTTACCTGTCCTAGATATTGGTGCAATATTTCGAATTGAAAGAAGAATTGAAATTCCTGCAGCTATTACAATAGCCGAATCTGCCAGATTAAATATTGGCCAGTGCTGTAATTCGATCCAGTCAATGACGTGACCGCGCAAGAAACCGGGCTGGCGAAAGAAACGGTCGGTTAAGTTTCCAAGAATTCCACCCATAAGTAAGCCGAGGGTAGTAGCCCAGGCACTTGAATCAATTTTTAGTGCGTAATAACTAATAACAACTAAAACGGTAATAGCAAATAAGGTAAAGAAAAGCGTTGAACCCGTTGCAAAACTAAATGCGGCGCCAGAATTACGGGCGAGGTTAAGTTGCAAGAAGGTGCCTATTAATTTAACCGGATCGCGATTGGAAAGTTGGCTTACTGCCCAAATTTTAGTTGCTAAATCGAGACCCCAAATTGCAAAGGCAAAAAGATAGAGCCTTTGCCAAGTTTTTTTGGAGTTAGGAAGCGGGCGCAAAGTTAGCGCCGCTCTTCCTTCTGCTTGCATAGCATGCAGAGTGTTGCGCGCGGAAATACTTGAAGACGGGCTTTACCGATTGGCGTTGTGCAAACTTCGCAATTTCCATAAGCTTTGGTCTCAACGCGCTCGATTGCGCGTTCTGTCTGTAAAACCATATCGCGAGCATTAATCACAAGTGACATTTCATGTTCGCGTTCAAAGGTTTTTGTTCCGGCATCGGCTTGATCATCACCGGCGCCTTCACCAGACTCTTGAATTAGAGAATCCATCTCACTTTCCACAGTTGCAAGATCTGCTTGCAGGCGAATAAGTTCTTGTCCAAGTTCACTTCGTACAGCTTTAAGTTCGCTGTCAGACCACGGAGATTCAGTATCGCTTACTACTACTGGTGCTGGCGCAGTTTTAATTGGTTTAAGGTGGGCAATTTTCTTGGCGCTCTTTACTGGGCGTGGCGGTGGTGGCATTACTAATCTTCGCTCTGCAATAATAGGGGCTACTATCGGCGCAGTAATAGTTGAGACGCTGACGGTCTGTGATTTCTGGTCAACGGTTAGCGTTGTTTTACTAGGGAATGGTCGACCTTGAGCTTTCTTAACTGGAATGGATTTAATTGAAGGTTTTTTCGCTGCTATTTTTTTTAACGTAGCTTTTTTGGCGGGTTTTTTCGCCGCACTTTTTTTAGCAGGGGCTTTCTTCGCTACCTTTTTAGCAGGGGCTTTCTTGGTGGCGCCTTTTTTTGCATTTTTCTTAGGCATGGCGCGCACCTTATGCCGTTTAGGTAAGACTTACCAACTTCGCCACGTATGACTTTGGCATGGGGCATGCTCTAGGCTTGCCTTAAGCCGCGAAAATTAGGGCTGGATAAGTCATTCTTGGAGGTTTTTAATGTCGTTTCGCGTAATTCCTGCGGTGATTGATTTGCCTGCTATGGAACGCGCGATATTAAAATTCTGGGGCGAGAATTCGATTTTTCATCAATCGTTGCACGCACGTATCGGCGCTCCAACTTGGACATTTTATGAAGGCCCTCCCACTGCAAATGGCGCGCCTGGGACTCACCATATTGAAGCCCGCGTTTTCAAAGATGTTTTCCCCCGCTTTCAAACCATGAAGGGCAAATATGTAACCCGCAAGGCAGGTTGGGATTGTCATGGTCTGCCTGTTGAAATTGCGGTAGAAAAAGAATTGGGCTTTACTGGGAAAGGCGATATTGAAAAATATGGGATTTCCGCTTTCAATGATAAATGCCGCGAATCGGTAGAACGCCATGTCGATGCATTTAGTGCGATGACAAATCGAATGGGCTTTTGGGTTGATTTTGATCAAGCTTATTGGACGATGTCACCACAATATATTGAAAGCGTTTGGTGGAGCCTTAAGGAGATTTGGAAGAAAGACTTATTAGTTCAAGATCATCGGGTTGCGCCTTATTGCCCACGGTGCGGAACCGGACTTTCAGATCACGAATTGGCTCAAGGTTATGAAAACGTTGTTGATCCTTCAATCTTCGTTCGATTTCCTATTACCAGCGGTGAATTAACTAGCCTTAATGCTGCCTTGTTGGTTTGGACAACAACTCCGTGGACGCTAGTTTCAAATACCGCAATTGCCGTTCACCCAGATGTGGAATATGTAGTAGTTGAATTAACTAGCGACGAACACGTTGAAGTCTTAGTTGTCGCCAAAGATTTGATTGAAGTTTTAAAAGGCGAAAAAAAGATTCTAAAAACAGTTCTGGGCAAGAAGTTAGAGCGCACCACATATTCGCGCCCTTTTGATTACGTTGAAATTCCGGGTTCCCATTTTGTAGTTCTAGCAACATATGTAACCACAGAAGATGGTACAGGGCTTGTTCACCAATCCCCCGCTTTTGGCGCCGATGACCTACAGATTTGTCGTGCCTATGGCCTGCCCGTTGTCAACCCAATTACACCCGATGGCACTTTTCAAAAAGATGTTGCCATCGTTGGCGGCATCTTCTTTAAGGATGCTGACAAAATTTTGGTAAAAGAGTTGAAGAAAAAAGGTGTTTTATATCGCCACGAACAATTTGAGCATGCTTACCCACACTGCTGGAGATGTCATACCGCCCTGCTTTATTACGCTCAACCATCGTGGTACATCCGCACAACATCAATAAAAGATGCGCTGCTTCGCGAAAATAAGGCCACGAATTGGCACCCGCAAACTATTAAAGAAGGTCGCTACGGAGATTGGCTGAGCAATAATATTGATTGGGCGCTATCGCGAAATAGATACTGGGGAACACCGCTTCCGATTTGGCGATGCGAAAATAAGCATGAAGTCTGCGTTGATTCGCTTAAAGAATTAGGAGAACTTGCAGGTAAGGAATTATCAAATCTTGACCCACACCGCCCTTTTGTTGATGACATTACTTTTTCCTGTGCCAAGTGTTCCCAAACAATGGTGCGGGTTCCAGAAGTAATTGATTGTTGGTATGACTCAGGGGCTATGCCATTTGCTCAATGGGGTTACCCGCATCAAGTGGGATCGAAAGAAAAATTTGAAGCCTCCTACCCTGCCGACTTTATTTGCGAAGCAATTGACCAGACTCGTGGTTGGTTTTATACCTTAATGACTATTGGAACTTTACTCTTTGAGAAAAGTTCGTATAAGAACGTTTTATGTCTTGGCCATATTCTTGATAAAGATGGCCGCAAGATGAGTAAGCATTTAGGAAATGTTTTAGAACCAATAGCGCTAATGGACCAGCATGGCGCCGATGCTGTGCGTTGGTACATGTTGGCAGCTGGTTCACCATGGTCTGCCCGCCGCGTGGGACACGATGCAATTAACGATGTGGTTCGCAAAACTTTGCTTACTTACTGGAACACCGTCTCATTTCATTCGCTATATGCACATGCATCAACCTTTGATATTTCACAGAGCCCAGATCATAGCGACCGATCTCTTATGGACCACTGGATAATTTCAGAACTAAACCTGTTAATAAAAGAGGTCGATCGCAACCTTGAAATTTTTGATTCCCAAAGTGCCGGAAAAGCAATTGCTCGATTTATTGATGATCTATCAAATTGGTATGTTCGTCGCTCGCGCCGCCGGTTTTGGGATGGTGACGTTGCCGCCCTTGCAACTCTTCACGAATGCCTGACAACTCTTACTCAATTAATGGCTCCAATGGTTCCATTTATTTCTGAGCAAGTTTGGCAAGAATTAGTCCGTCAGGCCGATCCCAAGGCTGCGCAATCTGTTCATTTATCTAATTTCCCTACTGCCAATGAAAGTTTAATTGATATCAATCTGGGACAACAAGTAGCACTAACTCGGCGAATTGTTGAACTTGGACGAGCATCTCGCGCAGAATCTGGCATTAAAATTCGCCAACCCCTACAACGCGCCTTGATTGCCGCAAGTGGTTGGGCAGCCCTTCCCGTTGCAATGAAAGAACAGATTGCCGATGAATTAAATGTTATTGACTTGCAAGATATAGCAAGCGCTGACGGCGACTTAGTAGCTATAACAATTAAGGCAAATTTCAAATCACTCGGAGCAAAATTTGGTGGCGCAGTTCAGGAAATCGCTAAAGCAATCGCGCAGAGTGATGCAACATCTCTTGCTAAAACACTTCGTTTAAGTGGGAGCGCAAAAATTAACAATCAGTGGGAAATCGAGTTAGCTGATTTAGTTATTACTGAGGTCCCAAAGACTGGTTGGATGGTCGCGACTCACGATGGCGAAAGCGTGGCCCTTGACTTAGCCCTATCACCCGCGCTGATAGCGGCAGGTAAGGTGCGCGAGGTTATCCGCCTAATACAAGAGCGTCGCAAGAGCGATGGTTTTGATATTTCAGATCGCATATCAATTAAATTCAATGCTAATGAAGATATTGTTCGAATCGTACTTGCTGGCATTGAACACATTAAAGATGAAGTTTTAGCCTTGGTTATCGCACATGATGCATCAATCTCACTTGCCGAAAATGAACTAGGAATGAGCGTTGAATTAATTAAAGCCGGCTAACGAGTGGGATCAATAACTGAATTCCAAAAAAGAGCACGATAAAAGATAGGTCAAGGCTTGTTGCACCGAGTCGAAGCGGTGGAACAAAACGTCGAACAAAAGCAGTTGGCTTATCAGTGACGGCATAGACAGCTTCTACTAAATAAAGAATTAGTCCACGAGGACGCCAATTTTGTGCGAAGAGTCGGACGTAATCAAGAACTAATCGAATTAAAAGTGCAAAAAGAAATATTTGCAGTAAAGCAACAAGGATTGAGCCAACTTTTAACATAAGTCGCAGTTCTAATTAGCTCTGATTGAAAAAACTTGCTTGCGCCGCAGCAGATTTATCTTCAGTGTTAATTTGAACATTAGCCGGTGAAATAAGGAAAACTTTCTTAGTTACTCTCTCAATAGTTCCGTGCAAACCAAAAGCCAAGCCACTCGCAAAATCAACAAGGCGCTTATGTTCAGATTCATCCATATCAGTTAGATTGATGATTACCGGATTTCCTAAACGAAAATGTTCGCCAATGGTGCGAGCTTCATTATAAAAACGTGGGTGTAAAGTTATTATGCGATCTAGAACTGGCATATCAAGTTGCGGTGCATCTACAACGCTTGCGGAAACAACTGCTGATACACGGCGCGCTTCGCGCGATCTGATTCGAACATCAGTGTGCGCAGACTCTGGTGTTAATTGCGTTGCAGGAGTATCTAATTCTGGGTCATCCATTAGTCCAAGATAGTTTGCTACACGCCTCATTGCATTACCCATACAGAAATCCTACCTGAATGAGTTACGAGAACCGAGGATTGAGCTGCCGATGCGTAGATGTGTCGCGCCATAGGCAATGGCCATTTCATAATCAGAACTCATGCCAGCCGAAAGGGATTTTGACATTGGATAACTTGCTTTAAAAGCCTGATAAATCAAGGCCAATTGCGCAAAACTTGCCTCTGGTGGTGGCCCAAGTGGTGCCACGGCCATCAACCCAGATAGCGATAATTTTGGGGATTTCAAAATTGCATCGGCCAATTCATTCAAATCGCTAGCGGCGGCTCCACCTCGATTCGTAGCCAGATCAAGGTTAACTTGAATAAAGATTTCTAGTGGGTGAGTAATAACTTTTAAAATTGCCGCTAAATGCTTCATAGAATCTAGCGAATGAATCACATTTGACCACGAGCATATTGATTTCAATTTATTACTCTGAATCTGACCTTGGAAATGCCACCTTGCTGGGATTGCAATGGCTTTAGCGGCCCCTTCGCTATCTCGGTTTTCTCCAAAATCTGTGACCCCCAGTTCATGCAAAATTTTCACATCACTTAACGGAAAGGTTTTTGTTACTGTAATTAAAGTAATTTCATCAAAATCGCGTTCGGCCTTTTTCGCACTAGCCGCGATTTTCTCGTGCACCTCGGCTAGATTCTGGGCAATTTCATCACGACGCGAACTCATAGCGTAATCATCCCAGCAAATCTCTCACTTTTATCGCCTCTTCTATATGAGAAATATTTCTCATCTTCAAAGGTGCAAATTGTTGATGCCTCATAAGTAACTCCTTGCGATTTCAAATCTACAATAAGTCCCGCAGGCAAATCCAGAGATGGCGTGCCGCTACGAGTTGAGCACCTAGAAGCTGGTTTTAGGGCCACAATTTCATCGGCTAAATCTTGTGGTACTTCATAACATTTTCCGCATATAGATGGTCCCAAAATGGCATGAATAGAAGTTGCACCTAATTGGCGCATTCGACCTAGGGTAATAAGTGCAATGTTATTTACTAAACCCGCACGACCAACGTGGACTGCAGCAACGACTTGCTTGGATGAGAGTAAAAGTGGAATGCAGTCGGCTACGCGCACAGCCAATGCGATTCCAGAGACTATAGTAAGTAGAGCATCGCAGGTCGGGCGTTCTTCGCTAATTTTAGAAATGAGTAGAACTTCATCGCCGTGGACTTGGTTCATAAATTGCGGAGGACCAAAAGGCGCCTGCAACTGTTTACGATTTGTAAAAAAAGTTTGCAAGAACTCTTACTTCATAAAATCAGGAACATCTAATTCGTCTTCTACCACAAGTTCTTCAAAAGTAACACGACGTTTAACTGGAACCTCGCTGGTAAGTTCTAAGGCAACCAAGATTGGGTCATTAGAGGCAATGGGATCGGCGATACCATTGAGAGAAACGTTACTAATCGATGGCATCGAAACCTTCTTTGGCGACCCACCTTCAAAACCTGCTGCAATAACGGTGATTCGAATTTCATCGCCAAGGGCATCATCGATTGTTGTTCCGAAAATAAATTTAGCATTTGGATGAACTGCGCTTTGAACTAATTCGCATGCTTCGTTAACTTCAAATAAGCCTAGATCTGAACCGCCAGAGACCGAAAGAAGAACTCCCATTGCACCATCAATCGATGCTTCAAGAAGTGGGCTCGAGATCGCCAATTCGGCTGCTCGTAGCGCACGGTTTTCACCGCGGGCAGAACCAATTCCCATTAAGGCCGAACCTGCACCAGACATAACTGCTTTGACATCGGCGAAATCTAGATTTATTAAACCAGGTTGGGTAATTATTTCGGTAATTCCTTGTACACCAGAAAGCAAAACTTGATCGGCACTCTTGAAAGCATCTGCCAAAGTTATTGTTCGATCCGAAATTGCAAGCAAACGATCATTTGGAATTACTATCAAAGTATCAACGTGTTCACGCAACGCCTCGATTCCGGCATCTGCTTGCGTTGAACGCAGTTTTGCTTCAAAAGAAAATGGTCGTGTTACAACACCGATTGTTAGTGCGCCAATTTCTTGCGCAATTTTTGCAACGATAGGGGCTGCGCCAGTTCCAGTTCCGCCACCTTCACCTGCGGTAACAAAAACCATATCGGCGCCACGCAAAATTTCTTCAATATCGTCGGCGTGATCTAGCGCTGCTTCGCGTCCTTTTTCAGGATCCATTCCTGCACCAAGACCGCGCGTTGTTTTGCGACCAATATCTAATTTAACATCAGCATCACTCATCAATAAATGTTGTGCATCTGTATTGATTGCAATAAATTCAACGCCTTTTAATCCAACATCAATCATTCGGTTAATTGCATTTACTCCACCGCCACCAATTCCAACTACCTTGATGACTGCTAAATAATTCTGCGGTGAAGCCACTTGTATCCTCCTCATGAACCCTAAGTCTCAAGTTGAGAATTAAGGTTTAATTTTTACCTAAGGTGAAAGTAAAGCGAGTTGGTCAAGTATGCAAACACCGACTCGAAGAATTTTCTGCTATTTAAAAGCACTACTTAACGATAGGAGAGCGTGGGGCCGAAACATCAATTCTTTTTATTTTTGCGTTCTCTGGAAGTATAATTAGCGCTTCATAAACCTTGATTTTAAGAGATAACTCATCGCTTTTCCCTAAGTGCAGTTCTACTGGCCCAAAACTTTCATTAAGCACTAGAACAAATCTTTGGGCATTTCCTACTTTAATTTCGTTCACCTTTGATTGAAAGTTTTCAGATAATTGCCTAAAAACCTGCGCACCTGCTAGTGCATCTGCAGGCGTTGCTGCGGCAACTGAAGGAATCCACGAGGGCAATTCTGCAACTGGACTAAAAAGTTTACCTTCTCGATCGATTACTTTGCCTTGATAAATTGCAATCGGAATACGAGGATTCAATTCAATAGTGACTCTGCCATTTAACCAATTACGAGAAATCTTTGACGAGGCAACCCAATCATTTTGCAAATAGTGTGCCGCTATCGCCCTAGGTTCAACGCGGGCTAATTTGGAGCCGATGACTATTCCAGATGAATTTTGCAGCGATTGTGCGTGCTCTTTATTTTGCGCCCCAATTACTTCGATGCTTTTAACACTGAAGAAACTCGACCATCCAAGTAGATAGGTCGCGCCTATAAAGGCAATTCCGATGGCCAGAATTATTAATTTTTTTAGCATTATTTGCTAAATCGCGCAGTTAAACCGTCAACGACAATAGGTGCCAACGAACTCACATCTCCTGCTCCAAGAGTTAAAACAACATCCCCCGGCTCCGCGGCCGCAACAATTAGGTCGGTTGCTTCTATGAAATTTGGAACGAATTCACCACTTTTCATTTGCAAAGAAATCATTTTGGCGCTAATTCCTTTTATCGGTTGCTCACTTGCAGCATAAACTTCTAGAAGTATTACGTGATCGGCTAAATCAAGTGCGCGCGCAAATTGCGAATGAAAAGCTTCGGTCCGCGAATATCGATGGGGTTGGAAAATCACTAGGAGTCGACCATCGCCTGCATACAATCTTGCCGCTTTTAAAGTTACTTCAATTTCGGTCGGGTGGTGGCCGTAATCATCAATTACTCGAATTCCTGCCACTGTTGCTTTTAATTCAAACCTGCGCCCTGTACCTCTAAATGTAGATAATCCAGTGATTAATTGCGCTGCAGGAAGTCCTAGTGTGATTCCGGTTGCCAACACTGCGGCGCCATTTAAAAGATTGTGGTGGCCTGGAACTTGTAATTGCATTATTCCAATCGATTTTCCATGCCAAATGGCACGCCCAGTTGAACCCATCGCTAAAAGTGTGATGTTATCAATTACTAAATCACATCCTTGGCTTTGGCCATATGAAACGGTCTTGAGGTTTTCAACTGATTTAGCAAGTGCGCTTGCGCCTTTGTCATCGGAGCAATAGGTAAGAAAGCCTTGGGTGTTAATAGTCTGCGCAAAATCTCTAAAAGCCTGATGTACTGATTCAAGGGTAGCAAAATAATCAACATGATCATGCTCGATATTTGTAACTATCGCCGCAAATGGGTGATAGGCAGTAAAAGAGCCATCAGATTCATCGGCTTCTACTACAAAAAGATTTCCAGTACCTCGGTGGGAATTAGAACCAGAAGCAGTAATCGTACCTCCAATTGCAAAGGAAGGATCTTCCCCGCATGCTTGTAGCGCAACAGCCAGCATTGATGATGTAGTTGTTTTCCCATGAGTTCCAGCAACTGCAATGCTCTTTGAATCAGACATAAGGATTGCAAGAGCATGAGCTCGACTCAGAATTGGAATTTTTAATTCTGAGGCTCGAATTAATTCTGGATTATTTTCAGAAATAGCGGTGGAGTAAACAACGAGGTCGCTGCCATCAACGGCAGCAGCAAAATGCTGGGCGGCAACCGTTGCGCCTAAAGTTTGCAACGCTGATAAGACTGAAGAATCTTTCGCATCGCTTCCGCTAACGGTGATCTTATGGGAAAGGGCAATTCGCGCTAAGCCGCTCATTCCAGCTCCACCAATTCCAATAAAGTGAATACGTTTGCCGATTAGAGAGTTAAGGGTGAGTTTCAATTTTTCGCTCTCTTATCTTTTGAAACCATGGCAAATTCCATAAGCCGTACAATTTTTTCACTTGCCAATAAATCATCAGAACTTCCCTCAATGGCCGATGCACCAGATTTCGCTAGTAGCAATTTGGCATTATCGACTAGGAATTTTGGCGTGAAATTCTTTTGGTCAATAACTTGGGCACGCCCAGATGCAACTAAATTCTTGGCATTATGAAACTGTTCACCGTTTCCAATTGGTAGTGGCACAAAAAGAGCGTAACGGCCAAGGGCTCGAAATTCACTACAAGTTACCGCTCCACTTCGAGCGATTACTAAGTCGGCAGCAAGGAGTGCATCAGCCATATTTTCTATATATGCAACGCTTTTATAACCTTGGCTCTCTTGTGGCAAAATATTTAGTTTGCCAACTGAATGCATGATTTGAATTTCATGGATGCGCAATTGCACCAAGGCATCGGCGATGACGGCATTTAAAGCCACAGAGCCTTGCGAACCACCCATTATGAGAATAAGTGGATCTTTTTGGGAAAATCCTAAGCGCGATTTGGCAGCAAGACGCAGACTTTGCCAATTACCGTTGGCGCTTTGCAATGCATCTGCAATATCTAAACGCAAAGGCAGACCTGTCAAAAGCGCTTCTGAAAATTTAGTTGACGAAACGCTTTGCGAAATTGCTAAGTAATTCGTAAAGAGTGAACCTAATCGATTGGCCCAACCTGGCTTGGCATTTGCCTCATGAATAACGATTGGAATTCCTAAACTGCGGGCTGCCAAATATGGCGGTGCACTCACATACCCCCCGAAGCCAATTAGAACTTGGGCTCCTTTAAGTATTTTTCTGGAATCAAGCACGGCGACAAAGATTTGAAATGGAATTCTTAACCAAGAAATTGATGGTTTTCTCGAAATTAGAACTTTAGAAATATGTGAAAGTGAAAAACCGCACTCTGGCACAAGTTGATTTTCTAAACCAGTACTTGTGCCAATAAATATGACTTCATCGCTTGGGTGTTCCGTGCGCCAGAATTTGGCTACCGCAAGTGCGGGTTGAATATGACCCGCGGTGCCACCGCCAGCAAAGACTATTTTGCCCATAGTTGATTCAACTTTTTCATCTCTGCAAAGATAACAGGGTCACGACGAGCCGCACCTATCACAAAGCCAATCCCCAAATAGGTTGCAACCAACGCCGATCCACCGTATGAAATAAGCGGAAGCGTCACACCTACAACGGGTAAAACACTTATAGCTGAACCTACATTGAGAAAAGTTTGAATTGCAATCCAACAACCAATTCCAGAAGATGCGTACCGAACTAATGGGTCATGAGCGCGCAGTGCAATTCTGAAAATAGAATAAATTAAGATGCCGAGAAGAATTAGAACAAATAAAGTTCCAAACAGGCCTAACTCTTCACCAATTACCGAGAATATAAAATCGGTATGCGCCTCTGTCAAGTTTCCCCATTTTTGCCTACCGGCACCAAGTCCAACACCAAAGAGACCACCGCTAGCTAATCCAAGCAGGCTATGCGCCGGTTGCCACCCAGAGTTTTTATATTGATCAACTGCAAAAGGATTAAATACCGCCATAAATCTAGCTACTCTATAAGGGGTGGCAACGATTAACCCTGCTAAGCCAGCAAAACCAATGGTCGTAATGAGGGCAAATAATCTAAGTGGGATTCCAGAAATAAAAAGTAGGCCCGCCAAAATACCAGCAAAGACAGCGGCAGTACCTAAGTCGTTTCCTTTCAAAATTAAAATAATACAGATTGCAAAACCCGGTGCTATCAGTGCTAAAACATTACTCTGGATTATTCCTGCTCGCTCGCGACTTGCGAGCATATATCCAGCCCAAATAATCATTAAGAATTTAGCAATCTCACTTGGTTGCACATCTATAAAACCCAAACTCAGCCAATTACTATTTCCACGAACACTCTTGCCTACGCCAGGGATTTGTACCAAAGCTAATAAACCAATAGAGATAATGAAACCTTTTTTCGCAATTATTTTCCAGTGAAAAAGAGAGAGTCGTGAAGCAATAATTGCAAGAAGAATGGAAAGACAGAGAAAAATAAACTGTCTTAGGACGATAGCGAAGACATTTCCTTTGAACTCGATTGAGTAAATCGACGATGCTGAAAAAACCATAATTAAACCGATAACGCTCAGACCTGCGGTACTTCCGATCAACATAAAATAAAGATTGATGGGCTTATTAATCGCTTTGATCCGAGTTGATTTATTAAACATTGCCTACCATTTTTCTAATCGCGGCGGCGAATCGTTCGCCGCGATCTGAATAAGAAATAAACTGATCCGTAGAAGCACATGCTGGAGCCAATAGAACAACATCGCCACTAACTGCTAACCCTTGTGCTTTTGCAATTATCGACTCCATTAGCGAATTTGATTTAGCACCTTTAAAATATTTATCATCGGCATCTATCTCAAAAACTTGAACATCAGGCGCTCTCGCATTTAATTCCTTTGCGATAACCGCGCGATCTTGGCCGATAAGAATTGCAGCCTTAATTCTCCCCTTTGATCGCTCCACTAAATCTTGCATCGCCGCACCTTTTGCTAGACCGCCGGCAACCCAAATAACACTGAGATGCGAGGCGATTGAGGCCGATGCAGCATGAGGATTAGTTGCTTTGGAATCGTCAATCCATTTGATTCCGTCCTTTTCTAAAATCAATTCGCTGCGATGTGGTCCCGTGCGAAATTTCTGGATAGAAGCTTGAATCTTTTTGTGTGGAACTCCAGCGACGCGGGCTAGCGCCGAGGCAGCAAGGGCATTTGAAATATTATGGGGCAAGGGCGGTTGAACATCTCTAAGTTCAGCAATCATTTCGGCTTCTTGCGCATCTGCTACAAAAGCGCGATCAACTAATATTTCTTCCACCAAGCCCAATTCGCCGGGGGCAGGAGTATTTAATGAGAAAAATACTTTCTTACCCCTCCAATTCGAACTCGCTTTAACAACTTCGTCATCATCGGCATTTAAAATGCCAATTTCAGATCTATCTAGGATAGAAATTTTTGCTTGTACATAGCTTGCAAAATCGCCATGCCAATCAATATGATCCGGTGCAATATTTAAAATAGCCGATGCAACAAATTTGGCTTCCCGAGCCCAATGGAGTTGAAAAGACGAAAGTTCAAGAACTAAATAATCATAGGCGTGAATGCGATCAACTGCTTCAATGACGGTTTCGCCAACATTTCCGCAAGCGATGGCAGTCAGACCACCACTGCGCAGCGCGCTGGCAGTCATTTCAACCACAGTTGTCTTGCCATTAGTTCCAGTAATAGCCAACCAGCGTTGCGCTGGCGCAATTTCGCACCGAAGTTTCCAAGCAAGATCTATTTCATTGGTAATTTCTTTTCCTGTCGAAATTGCTTTTACGATAATTGGGTGATCGGTGCGCCAACCAGGTGAAATGACTAAACAATCCCAATCATTTATTACTACATCCCGGGTGCCTAATATTCGAAAATTACTGATTTGATTCTTATTTTCTTCCACGATTGCAACATCAGCTCCATAGCGCGTTAGAGTTTTAGCAACAGCCTCACCAGTTACTCCAGCACCTAGGATGAGGATGGATTGACCAGAGAAATTAAATGCCATCGAGATTATTTAACTACCCACTGGGCATAGAAGAGGCCAAGACCAAGAGCAACAGATAAGCCTGCAATAATCCAAAACCTTAAAACGATTGTTACTTCTCCCCAACCTAATAATTCAAAGTGATGTTGAAGTGGTGCCATTTTGAAAATTCGCCTGCCCCCAGTTGCTTTGAAATAAAGAGTTTGCATGATTACTGACATCGTGATTATGACGAAGAGCCCACCCAAAGGAATAAGTAGTAACTCCACACGTAGAGTCACGGCTAAACCAGCCAACGCGCCACCTAAGGCAAGGGAGCCTGTATCGCCCATAAATATTTTTGCAGGTGAGGCATTCCACCATAAGAAACCAGTACAAGAACCAGCAAAAGCTGCAGCAAGAACCGCTAAATCAAGCGGGTCTCTGACTTGATAGCAATTTCCAACTGGATTAATTGCACAACCCTGTCCGAATTCCCAAACACCAATCAAAATAAATGAAAGAAAAGTCATCACCGATGCACCAGTTGCTAAACCATCTAAACCATCGGTTAAATTAACGCCGTTGCTTGTAGCTACAACCATAAGTACCACCCAGATAACCACGACGATAGCTCCCAAATAAAGCGAAGTTTCGCGCACGCCAGATAGATAGAGTGAGATTGGAGTCAAGTTATCTGAATCGGCAAATCTTAATCCCAGAATCGCAAAAATCGCAGCTACAAAACCTTGCCCTAATAATTTTTGACGACCTGTAAGGCCGAGTGATTTTTGCCGAGTGATTTTAAGCCAGTCATCTAGAAAACCAAGAAAACCTAGCGCAATTACTAGAGATATAACTAAGATCGCAGAGACTGTTGCTGCATTTTGTGTAACGATGTGAGCGAGAAGGTAACCAATAATGGCTGCGAAAATAATAATAATGCCACCCATCGTTGGCGTTCCACGCTTTGTATGGTGGCTGGTTGGCCCATCGTCGCGAATTATTTGACCGTATCCGCGCCGCGTTAATAACTTTATTAAAACTGGAGTCCCAAAGAGTGAAAAAATAAGAGCTATAGCACCAGAAATTAGGATCTGTTTCATTTGGCGCTCTTACCCCCTTGCTTCTATTTCTTTCAAAGAGTTTTCAATTTTTACAACTAAATCTTCCAAATGTTCACTACGTGATGCTTTTACAAGCACGACATCACCAGGGGCAAAATGCTCAACCAGCGAAGTCGCTTGCTCAATATTTGCCATATTGTGTAATTTCATCAATCCCCCAGATTTTAAACCTGCGCCATAAGCCGGTGATGAAATTGCGACCAGGTGATCGATTCCAATCTCTTGGGCAAGGGTGCCAATTGCGCTGTGTTCTTTGGCGCTTGACTCGCCGAGTTCGCTCATCTTTCCTAAAAAAGCCCAGGATTGTCCACCGCAATCTTGGGCAAAAAGCGCCAAAGTGCGAATCGCTGCTGCCATTGAATCTGGATTAGCATTGTAGGCATCATTTATCAGTAAGAGATTTTCAAGTTCGTGTAATTCCATGCGCCACTTGCTGCGTAATTGCGCCGTTGAAAGCGAGCTGGCAATTAATTCGATGGGCAGGCCTAGCGCAGTTCCAACGGCGGCTGCGGCTAGCGCATTTGAAACCTGATGCGAACCAATTAATCGCATTCCAACAGCATCTCGCCCGCTTGGAGTTACTAAATCAAAGTGGGGACACCCTTCGCGCATTTCTAAATCTGTCGCTCTTATCTCATCAGTAGACTTTTCGCCAAAAGTTATAACTTTCCCGCTATGTAACACTGACATCGCAATTGTAAATGGGTCATAGCTTCCAAGAATTGCGATTCCGTCCTTGCCAAGGGATGAAATCAATTCGCCTTTAGTCTGCGCGATTGCATCAACCGAACCAAACTCACCAATATGTGCCGAACCAACTTTTAGGACAACGCCAATGTTGGGTTTAGCAATTTTACAGAGCACGGCAATATCTCCTTTATGTCTAGCTCCCATTTCGAGAATGCAATATTTGGTTTTCCAATCGCATTGCAAGAGCGTGATAGGCAAACCAAGTTCATTGTTATGCGAACCGATTGGTGCAACTGTTGTCCCTGAAGTTGAAAGTAGCGCCACTAATAAATCCTTGGTACTCGTCTTGCCCTGCGAACCAGTTATACCGATAACTATTAAATCTTTAAGTTCTGTGCGCACATATGCCGCTAATTTTCCAAGGGCAATTAAAACATCATCTACAACTACGCAATCTCCATTTATTTCACGATTAGTCAGGGCCAGAACCGCACCAGCTGCAAGTGCGCTCTCGGCGAAATCGTGTCCATCATGTGATGCGCCTTTAAGGGCTAAAAAGAGCGAACCAGAAATAACTTCGCGTGAATCAAAAGTTGGGGCTTGGGTAACTTTTACGCCAGAATCGCCATATACTTTTCCATCTACTATCGTTGCAATTTGAGTAGCAGTTAAAGAAATCATATGTTGTCTCGATTTTCAATGGCTCTTGCTAATTCGATGCGATCATCAAAATCGTACATAACCGCGCCAATTTCTTGCCCTTTTTCGTGCCCTTTACCTAACACAATAACCACATCACCACTTGAGGCATAACTAACGGCTTTAGCAATAGCGCTAGCACGATCTTCAATAATCATACTTGGCGCAATTATCTCTAATCCATTTGTCATTTGCGCCAAAATTTTATCTGCGCTCTCTGATCGCGGATTATCGCTGGTATAAATTGCGATATCACAACCATCATGCAAAGCCGCGCCCATAATTGGGCGTTTGCTGCGATCGCGATCACCACCACAACCTAGAACTGCAATAACTTTGCTTTGCGTAATTTCTCGAGCAGTTTGCAGAACCAGGGCTATTGCATCAGGTGAATGTGCATAATCAACTAGAGCTGTGAAGTTTTGACCTAATCGAACTGGTTCAAGGCGGCCAGCGGCGCCAGTTAAGTGCGGCAACATTGCTGCAATATCGATTGGATCAATTCCGCTTTCATGTGCAATTGCAACTGCCATCAAAAGATTATCTAAGTTATACCCACCGTAGAGTTGAGTTCTACCTTCGATAAGAATGCCAGCGCTACCACGGATAGAAACGCTTGTTCCACCATATGACTGGCGATTAATCGCGGCGTAATACCAATTTGCTTTGGGGTCGGTCCTTGAAAGTGTGATGACCGGTAGTTCGCATTGCTGGGCAAGTCTTGCACCAAATTGGTCATCGATATTTATAACTGCTAAATCTGCATACTCGAAAGTAAAGAGTGAAGATTTTACCTTGAAATACGCTTCCATAGTTTTGTGAAAATCTAAATGATCTTGAGATAAATTAGTGAACCCAACGATTGCAAAATGAGCGCCTCGTATACGCTCTAAAGTTATGGCATGACTCGAAACTTCCATAAATAAATTTCGCATATGTCGCTCTCGCATAAGTGCAGCCAGAGCCTGCAAATCCGAGCTTTCGGGAGTCGTGCGCGCACTTGGTAAAATGTCTTTGCCAATTCGTGTTTCAACACTGCCAATTAAGCCACTTTCTCTGCCAGCCCCAGTTGAGATCTGATGCAAAAGCGTTGTTACTGTTGTTTTTCCATTAGTCCCTGTTATGCCAACGCTAAATAAATCGCGCATCGGTTCGGCATAAAACCAAGCGCTTAGTATGCCCGCGGCGCGACGTGGATTTAATGCGATAATTATTGGAATTCCCTTTGTCATCTTTGCGCCTTCTGCATCAGTGAGCACGGCAACTGCGCCAAGTTTTAAGGCATCTTTTGCAAATTGTGCGCCATGAGTTTTTTCTCCCGGAAGTGCGATAAAAAGATCTCCTTGAGATATATCTGAACTTGACTGAGAAATTCCTGTTACAAAAATTTCGGCGCTTTCCTTGGTTGTATCACTTGCATTGATGAGCGCGCAGATCGATGAAAGAGTTCTACTCGGATTCTGGGCTAAAGACTGGATCATGGTTTTCCTGTAATTGCAGCTCTCTGTGCCAAAAGTGCTTTTTCGGTCAGTGCAACTGGAACTATTTTAGTTCCAGTTGGTGGAATATTACGACTTTGCAGAACAAATGACATAACTTTCTTAAAAACTGGACCGCCGAGAAATCCACCCCAATACAAGCCCTGTGGGTTTTGAATCGTCACGCTAATAACGTAAGCAGGTTTATCAGCAGGAGCAAAACCAATAAATGAAGCGGTATAACCGCTATAACAACGACATGCATCATTAAAGCGCATTGCTGTACCAGTTTTACCAGCAACTCTATAACCAGCAATCGCTGCAGAAGGTGCTGTACCAGATGCCGATACAACACTTTCCATCATGATGCGCATCTGCGCTGCAGTCTCTTGGCTTATTACGCGTTCGCTATTTCGTGGTTTTGCAGCAGTGAAATTACCGCTTGAATCACTTGTTCCTGCAATCACAGTCGGTGAAACCCTTATACCGCTATTTGCAAGAGTTGCAAATACGCTAGTGGCCTGCATCGCAGTAACTGAGTATCCCTGTCCAAAAGCAATTGTGGGCGCTGATGTTCCTGACCACTTTGAAACTGGTGCAAAGATTCCGCGCGATTCACCCGATAAACCTGAGCCAGTATTAACTCCGACACCAAATTTGGTCAAGTAGTCGTAGAGTTTTTGATTACTCAATAATTCACCAACTTGAATTGATCCGGTATTACTAGAAACTGCCAAGATTCCTGAAGAAGTCAACCGTTGCGTTGGATGGCGTTCGGCGTCTTTAAAAACCTTGTCTGAGCGCTTTAGGGCATAAGGAATTGTAAAAACTGTTTCCGGAGTAATTTTTTTCTCTTCCAGAGCAGCCGCAATTGTCATTACCTTACCGATAGAGCCGGGTTCATAAACATCTTCAACCGAAGGATTGCGCATGGCACTTAGCGAAACGCTCGAAGTGTTATTCAAATCAAAAGTTGGCGCAGTAGCGTGGGCAAGAATTTGCCCTGTCTTTGGATCCATCACAATTACTGTTCCACTTAATGCGCCCGAATTTTTAACCGCTTCGCTAATCGCTTGCAATGCAATCCATTGGACATCGCGATCAATAGTTAATCTGATAGTTGTTCCAGTTTTAGCTGCAATAATCTCTGATTGTGAACCTGGAATCTCTGCCCCGTAACCATCGGCATATAAGTATTTGCCATCAATTCCAGCAATGGTTGAATTCATACTAGATTCAAGCCCAGTTGCGCCGATTCCATTGAAGTTAACAAATCCGATTAACGATGCAATTAGACTTCCTGACGGGTATTCGCGAATGTAACTGCGCTCTGGAGAGAAGCCAGCAATTCTTTTTCCAATTTCGGCAGAAGTTAATTGCGAGTTGTATCTAGCAATTGCTTCGTTTAAATTCTTCCATTGCGCAGGCTTTGCATTACGAAAAACCATATTATATCGACGTGTTCCAGTAATACTTCTTTGGACTTCGCCAACAGAGATGCCCAAGATTGGTGCGATAAAAGCTGCGACTCGGGGCGCATCGGTAATTAACCTTTGATCTACAACGATGCTAGTTGCTGCAACACTTCGAGCAAAGGCAATACCATTTATATCTGTTATATCGCCCCGTGCTGCTAAGAGCTTGCCTGTTTTATCTAATTCAGTGGCCGCCTTTAATTGATAACTACTTGCTTGAACCGCTTGGATTTGGACTAGCCGAGAGGCGAAAGCCAAGAAAACTATCAGAATCACAATAACGAGGTTGCGAATACGGCTCTGCGCCAGTGAAAAATTACCCATGGTCTGCTAACTGCGTTATAGGTAGTGGCTTATCAAGTTTTAGAAAAATTGAATTCTCAGATGGGCGCATCCCAAGTTTGCTTGCCGCATCTGCAAGAGCAGCGGGCGCAGCGTATTCATCAATTGTACGATTGATAGCTTCGCGCTGGTCACTAATAAGTTTTACTTCGAGTTTAAGATGATTGAGTTCGAAAGCATCTTGTGCGAGCAAAGTATTTACAAAAAGCAGAAGAGCTAAACCAAGGGTACCGATTGCGGAAACAAATTTAGCAAAATACTTACGCTTTGCTTGTTTGCCTGCTGAAATATCAGGCACAAGACGAAACACAACTTGATTAGATTTTTCGGCAATTATCGCCTTAGAACGCGAAATCGCTGGAGCAAAGGCAGTCATTGCCATTAAGCAGCCACCCTTTCGATTGCACGCAAGCGAACTGAGGCTGAACGCGAGTTTTTGCTAAGTTCAACGTCATCTGGTTTTTGGCTACCTTTAAAAACAAGAGCAAACTTCGCTGCAAACTCGGGAAGTTCAAAAGGAAGATCTCGTGGAGTACCTGAAGTTGTCGATGCGACAAAAAGTTCTTTAACAATTCGATCTTCAAGTGATTGGAAAGACATGACAACTAAGCGCGCACCAACACTTAGAAGTTTTAGCGCCTCTGGTAGCGCTCTAGTTATCGCACCTAATTCATCATTGGTTTCGATTCGAAGGGCTTGGAATGTGCGTTTAGCTGGATTTCCACCTGTGCGCCTAGTTGCCGCAGGAATGCTCTCTTTTACTAACTCGGCTAACTGGGAAGTCGAGTTAAGGGGGGCAATATTTCTAGCTTTTACTATAGATTCAACGATTCGAGTTGCGAATTTTTCTTCACCAAAAGTGCGCAGAATTCGTATTAATTGCGCGGGTTCATAAGTATTTACGATTTCAAAAGCACTCAACGATTGAGTCTGGTCCATCCGCATATCTAGCGGTGCATCATGAGAGTAAGAAAAACCGCGGGCGCTTTCATCTAGTTGCATTGATGAAACACCTAAATCAAAGAGGGCGCCGCAAATTTGCTTATAACCAAAAGAGGTAACTACCTCGCCAATTTGATCGAAGATGGCATGGGCGCTAAATAATCGATCCGCATAAGGAGCTAGTCGATTTTTTGCTTTCTCTAGTGCAAGCTGATCACGATCTATTCCAATTACAACTAATTGTGGAAATTTACTAAGCAACGCTTCGGTGTGCCCACCAAGACCTAAAGTGGCATCGACAATAACTGGCTTTTCACATGCAATAATTGATGGGGCAAGAAGTTCTATGCATCTATCTTGCATTACTGAAATATGTTTCGTGTTCACTTCTCCCCCTTTCGGTAGTCAATATTTTTTATTGCACTTACTTCTCTCTGCTCTGGTCACCGCCGGCCGACGGATCTATATATGTATCGGAGCCGGGGAAGGGGCGCCGTTACTTTCGAGGGGTCGGCGGTGGCCACAACAGAGAGTTATTTAAAAGAGTCCTGGGAAAACCTCCTCAGAAACTTCTGCAAAACCCTTTTCACGATCTGCTAAATACGCATTCCACGACTTGTTATCCCAAATTTCAACGCGAGTGTTTGCGCCAATAACAACGCACTCTTTTTCAAGTCCGGCATAAGTTCTAAGTCCTTGCGGAATAGTTATACGACCTTGACGATCAGGAATTTCATCGTGGGCACCTGCAAACATCACACGCATATAATCGCGAGCTGACTTTGCAGTAACTGGCGCTTGTTTTAGCGTTTGTGTAATTTCTAAAAATTCTTGTGCTGGAAAAACATATAAACAACGCTCTTGCCCTTTTGTAATAACTAAACCTGGCGATAATTCTTCCCGAAATTTTGCTGGAAGAATTAAGCGGCCCTTTTCATCAAGGCGCGGTTCGTGAGTGCCAAGAAACATAATTTCGCGCCCCTTCCCCAGGTTCACCCGCCGCATGGAGTTCGGCTTAGTTCCCCACTTTACTCCCTTTTCCTCCTTTTTCAACCACCCTTAGCCACCTTTCTCCCTTATCCCCCAACCCAGCCAAGTTCTGCCTAGAAAATGACAGAAAAAAAGAGCCACAAGGGCCCTTTGGGTATTGCCTTAGAACGATTTTTTACGGTTCGTTATTGCGACGATCCCAACGATTCTCCATCTTTTGATTCAAACCCAACCCCTTACGAGCGCGTTTTCTGGGCGAGGTAGCAGTTGCCCCAAATGATGAGATTGCAAAAATTAGGCCCACTAGTGAAATTAGAAAGCCAAGGACTCCAACCAGTGTGGTATTACTAATTAGGCCGCCAAAGAGAGTTGCCACCCCGAGTAACACGAGCGAGAGACCAAGTGCAATCCGATTTTTTTGAGGACCGTTTGCCCGACCAGTTAGCACCGAAACCAAGCGTGGATCCTCAGTTAAAAGGGCAGCTTCCATCTCCTGAAGTAAGGCTTTTTCGCGATCAGATAGTGGCACGGCTCCAATAATAGAACAACCTCGGCTCTTTTGCTAGTCGCCCTCATCTGGGGTTATAAGGCGAGCTGGGCGAACGCTATCGCTGCCAAAGCGCTCTTTTGCCCGATCAATTGCACCTTCGGCTTCGCGCCAGCCACGCACTCGCTCGCCTAAGAGCATCTGATGAGCAGATTCATCGACTAAATTTTCAAGTGATACACCAACTAAACGAAGGCGCGCCCGATCGATTTGCAAGGCGCGATAGAGCCCCTTAACAACTTCATAACATTGATGAGTTCCAGCTATTGCCAGAGGAAGTGTTTTAGAGCGGTTAATTGTTGTGAAATCTGCAAAACGAACTTTGATTGAAATAGTCTTGGCAAATAATCCACGTTCTCGCAACCTTGCAGTTGCTCGCTCGGTAAGCCTTAAAAACTCTTTTAAAATTTCTTCTGGGCTATCTAAATCTTGCGGAAAAGTTTCGGCCGCACTAATACTTTTCTCCGGTTCGCTCGGTCTCACATCGCGATAATCGCGCCCCCACGCAAGTTCATAAATGGATTCACCGCTGGCTTGGCCTAAAGCGCGAATCAAAGTAGAACGTGGCAAATTTGCTATCTCCTCAATTGTTTTAAGACCTAACCGCGAAAGTATTTCTGCAGTCTTTGGGCCGACTCCCCACATCGCTTCGATTGGAAGTGGATGAAGAAATTCTAAAATTCGATCTGCTTTAATTTCGAGCATGCCATCTGGTTTGCAGTGCTGGGATGCAAGTTTGGCGATGAACTTTGAAGGTGCGATTCCAACAGAGCAGGTAATGCCTTCTTGGCTTTGAACTTTGGCACGAATTGCTGCTCCAATTTCGCGCCCGCTGCCTAATAACTTTCTAGCACCGCTTACATCTAGAAATGCTTCATCTAGTGAGATTGGTTCAACGTGCGGCGTAAAACTTTCGAAAATTTCCATAACATGGGATGAGACTTGGCAATAACGCGCCATATCGACAGGTAAGAAAATTGCATTTGGAGCTAATCTGCGTGCCCGCGCGATCGGCATTGCCGCGTGAATTCCAAATTTGCGCGCTTCGTAATTTGCCGCCGATACAACTGCGCGTACTCCCATTCCGATTACAACAGCTTTGCCTTTAAGTTCTGGATTATCGCGTTCGGCAACAGAGGCAAAGAAGGCATCCATATCAACATGGAGAATCGTCGGCGTATCTCTCATACTGGCAGGCTACTATGCGCAAATGGAAATAGTTGGGGCCCTATTTGCCGGAAGCCTGATAGGTGCGGTGCTAGGTTTTGTTGGCGCTGGCGGTGCCATGTTAGCGGTTCCGATTTTGATCTATCTTTTTGGGTTCCCCCCAATTCATGCAACAACTGCAGCGCTGGCCATTGTTCTAAGTGCGGCAATATCTGGAGTAATTCCCAAACTAAAGAGCAAGGAAGTCTTAATTCCAGAAGCGCTAACTATTTGGGCCCTTGGTCTAGTAACTAATATTGGTGGCTCATGGATTTCATATCGCTTATCTGGTTCGGTTATTACAACCGGTTTCTCTTTAGTTTTGATTCTGGCAGGTACATCAATGCTGATCAAACCAATTGCTGGAAGCGAGAGAAAAATTCCATTTATCTGGCTAATCCTTATCTCGCTTTCCATTGGCCTAATAACTGGCTTATTTGGAATCGGTGGTGGTTTCTTAGCTATTCCAATTCTGGTGCTCTTCTTTAAAAATCCACAAGGCAAAGCTGCCGGAACTGCCCTATTAATTATTTCTCTCAATTCTATAACCGCGTTTTTAGCGCATTACACAATATGGTCAGAAGTGCCTTGGTCGATACCGATCGCAATGGCAATTGCTGCAGTAGTTATCGCGCGCCTGGCCTCAATTAAGAGCGCAAAGGTCAATCCCACTCTTTTACGTAAATCCTTTGCTTTTTTACTATACGCAATTTCAATCTTTTCTTTATTACAAACTTGGGTGATTAGCTCTTAAGGGTTACGGGCGACCCATTGTCTTAAATATCTCATCGAAGAATTGGGCAAAACGTAGGGATTCACTAAGAGGCATTAAATACGCATCCCCGCCGCGAATTTTCTGCGCAAATGAATCAGCCATTAATTGGTATGGATCACATGGTGCAAAGTTTTCAATCGACGCTGCGCCATTGATTTCAATTTCAATCGCACTTGCTTTGTTATGCGAGTTGAAAGCATCATTTCCGGGCATTGAAATTTTGCCTTTACTGCCTATAACTTCAAAATAAAGAGTGTCAGGCGTGTTCATCGAAGTAAGCGTTACCGCCTTAGCAGATCCAATTTGAAATGAAGTTTCAACACTTTCATCACAGCCACCACTATGCCACTTAACTTTAGTAGTTATATTAGACGTTGGCACAAAATCCATAAGCCACAACGGTGCTGCAACGCAATATGGACCAAGGTCATATAAACCTCCCCCACCTAATTCGTAAACCGCGCGTATATTTGCGGGATCTAAACCGTCGTAGGTAAATCCACTGCGGATGGATATGACATCACCGATGGCACCTGATGAAACTAATTTCTTAAATGCAACAGTGCGCGGATGCCAACGATTCCAACTGGCTTCCATCAATAATTTACCAGTTGATTTAGAAACTTCTATCGCATCGCCAACTTCTTGGGCGTTCATGGCAAGTGGTTTTTCGCACAAGACGTGTTTACCAGCTTGCATTGCCTTAATAGACCATGGAATATGAAGTGAATTTGGGAGCGAGATATATACCGCTTCAACGCTGGGATCGGCAATTAAATCGGCGTAATTGTTATAAACCTTTCCAGTTGGTGAAAGTGATTTTGCTCGATCAATATCGGTGCCCGCAACAGCATAAATCTCACCAAAATTAGAATTCAGAAGCGCTGGATAGAGCGCTTTTTTTGCAATATTTCCAGCACCTATAAATCCCCAACGTATTTTCTCCATTTGGCGAGGATACTACCTACTTGTATCTTCGGTTTAATTCTCAAGAAATTCGATTCTCCCCATTAGGGTTGGAATATGGATGGAGTTCTAGAGCGCGCACCAGTAAAGCGAGTTGCCGAAGCGCTGGAGCGCTTTGGGATCAAAGGAAAGATTCATGTCCTAGCTGATTCGGCCAGAACTGCAGTACAAGCTGCCGATGCGTTGGGTATTGAAGTTGGGCAGATCGCGTCATCACTTATTTTTAAACTTCCAGATTCAAAAGCACTGCTGGTCATTACAAGTGGCAGACATCGCGTTGATACAGATCTAGTTGCTAGCCAACTTGGAATCGAAAAACTTGATCGCGCCGATGCGGACTATGTAAAAGAAATTAGCGGATTTTCAGTCGGTGGAGTTAGTCCAGTTGCTTGGACAAATCCGCCTTCAAAAATATTGATAGATCAAGCTCTAGAAGATTACCAAGTAGTGTGGGCTGCTGGCGGACATCCGCACGCAGTTTTTCCTACAACATTTACCGATCTGCTTCGCGTAACTGGTGGTCAAAAAGCGTTCGTGAGTAACCAATGATTGTTGCTGCATACTTTTGGCGAATTGATGCGCGCAAAATTCCATTTGCACTTCTGCGCATGGCTTTAGATAGGCGCGTGCTTCGTCGCAGCAAGGGTGTGACTTTTGCAAAATTACTCGGATGCGGTAAAGGAGAAACTTTTACGCCAGCAGATGCCGACCCAAGACGTTGGGGATTTTTAATCTGTATTGATGAAGACGAACTTAATAACTTTGATCAATCAAGATTAGTCACAAGGTGGCGCAAAAATTCAACCTCTGAATTTCGTGCACTTCTTGAAACTATTTCTTCTCATGGCAAATGGTCAAATAGGCAACCTTTTATTGCCAAAATTAATTCTCATGGAGGCCAAGTCGTTGCAATCACCAGAGCGCGTATTAAATGGTGGCAAAACTTTCGATTCTGGAAAGCAGTTCCACCAGTTACTTCAAGTTTAAAGGAGAGCGAAGGTTTAATCAGCGCAATTGGAATTGGCGAAGCCCCTATTGGACTGCAAGGAACCTTCTCACTCTGGCAATCAAGTCAGGCTCTAAAGGAATTTGCTTACAATGGCAAGGCTCATCAAAGCGCGATTATGGCCACGCAGAAGCATCGGTGGTACTCAGAAGAACTCTTTGCTAGATTTGCTGTGAAAGAAATTCGGGGCCAAATTCTCGATTAGCTACCTGCCTAGGGCAGACTTAACCTATGTCGATTCATCACTACATACCGCGGCGTAATAAAAGGCGAGGCATTTCTTCCAATGCCAACAATTTCCTTCTCTTCGTTTTAAGTATTGCAATTTTATTGCAAATTATTTACCCCTTAATAGATGGTGAAGCGCTACGGCTGGCAACGATCTCAGCGGTTTACTGGGGCGCTGGTGCGATGTCGTTACATGCTCTGTATTCATATGGTGCGCGTTATGCCTTTACTTATCTTGGCTTTACACTTTTCTTTGCTTTTATAGTCGAAGTAATAGGAGTCAGAACAAGCTGGCCATTCGGGCAATATTCATACGATGGTTCACTTGGTTACCAAATATTAGACGTACCAATCGTCGTGCCTTTTGCTTGGGTAATGATTTCTCATCCACTTCTCATCGCTTCGCGCAGAGTCGCCCCACGATGGGTTTTTCTATACGGTGGGTTTTCCCTGATGGCTTGGGATCTTTTCTTAGATCCACAAATGGTTTCTGCGGGACGCTGGACTTGGGTTTTTTCTGGCCCGCATGTTCCATACCAAAAAGAAATCCCATTATCTAATACCTTTGGTTGGCTACTAAGTGGAATAGCCCTAATGGCAATACTTCATATGATTCTTCCTAAGGAGCGGAGAAGAATTGGTGCAAGTTTTGCGGCCGTTGATTTCTTTTTAGCTTGGACTTGGTTTTCCGGTGTGCTTGGAAATCTCTTTTTCTTTCACCGTCCTGGTATTGCGCTTTTCGGTGGGTTGGTTTATGGCATAGCCCTTGCCCCATACTTCATCTCTCGATGGCTTGGTAGACCCTAAAACTCTATGATACAAATTTCATTCCTGTTATCAATCGTTCTTCTAATTCTTTCCACGACTAATATTTTTTTGATTCGCAGGCCAAAAGTTGGTGCCCAGATACAATTACCATTGAGTGTTCTTGTTCCGCTGCGCAATGAAATAGCCAATGTAGAATCTTTGATTAAAACGCTTAAAAGTCAAGCAGGTCTAACTGATACAGAATTTATTTTCTTGGACGATAATTCAAGTGATGATACTCTTAAGGCTTTGGAAATTTTTACTAAGGATTTTGCGGGATCTAGAATTATTTCAGGCAAAGAATTGCCCGCAGAATGGATTGGCAAAACCTGGGCTTTGCAACAACTCTTTGATTTAGCAAAAGGTGAAATCATAATTACCATCGATGCTGATGTAAGGCTGGCACCTGATGCCATTAATGCAGCGGTTAATTTAATTCAAGACCAAAATCTTGATTTTATTTCGCCCTACCCAGCACAAATTGCAACAACGCTTTCACAACGACTTATTCAACCCTTGTTACAATGGTCTTGGATGGCGACAGTGCCGTTGCGTTTCGCAGAGAAAAGCGCCAACCCGGCTTTTGCAATTGCAAATGGACAATTCTTCCTTGTCAGAGCAAGCGTTCTGACTCGTGCTAGCGGGTACAACGCAATTAAGGGTGAAGTTCTAGACGATATCTTTCTTGCGCGTCAATTACTGCGAACCGGTTCCCACGGAAGCGTCGTTGATGGTTCTAGAATTGCCAGTTGCCAGATGTATTTTTCTTGGCAGCAAATACGCGCTGGATATGGCAAATCGCTATGGAAGGCTTTTGGTTCAAAATTTGGTTCTGCGCTAGCCATTATCTTTATATTTCTAACTGGGATTCTTCCTATCATCGCCGCACTTTCTGGTTCACCGTTAGCGTGGATTACCTTTGACTTTATCCTCCTTACTAGAATCTTTAGCGCTTATCGCTCTGGTGGACGAATCCTTGATTCTTTCCTTCATCCCTTATCTGCCGGACTTTTAATTTATCTAATTATCTATTCCTGGTCTGTGCGAAAAACCGTGCGATGGAAAGGACGCACGATATGAAGATCGTCGTAATTGGTGCTGGGATGGGTGGCATGTGTGCGGCAGCGCGGCTTGCCCGCAATGGGCATCAAGTCAGTATCTATGAAGCATCCAACCGAGTAGGTGGGAAATTACATACCCAATGGATCGGCAAATGCGCCTTTGATGTTGGACCATCTCTTTTGACACTTCCAGCAGTTTATCGCGACTTTTTTCTTAAAACTGGCAAGCCAATGGAAGAAGTCATAGAACTATCACCTGTAAATCCTTCATTTGATTACCGATTCGCAGATGGCAAACGCGTGCAATTTGCCAATTTATCGCGATTTGAAACTCTGAATCAGATTCGACTTAGCTTTGGCGACGATAGCGCTAAAAGCTGGAATCAATTAATGCGCAGAGCAGAAAAAATGTGGGACGTTTCAAGAGAGCCCTTTATCGAATCCGAACTGCGCTCACCTTTGAATTTACTTAAGAGAGCCTCGCTTCTAAAAGATCTTCGCATTATTGCTCCGTGGAAATCACTAAGGAAATTTTCGCAAGAATTTTTATCAGAAAAAAACTTGCGTTTTATCCTAGATAGGTACGCAACTTATAGTGGTTCGGATCCGAGAAGTGCGCCCGCAGTTTTGGCTTCAATCGCATTTGTAGAAGAAGCATTTGGGGCATGGCATGTCAAAGGCGGGCTTGGCGCGCTGGCAGATGCCGTTCACCAACGCGCCTTAGATTGTGGCGTCGAATTTCAACTAAATTCGCCTGTCAAAGAAATTCTACTTGAAGGCAAAAACGTTGCAGGAATTCTTTTGGAGGACGGATCCACAGTAAAAGCCGATGCCATCGTTGCTAATGCAGATGCATCAATTGTCTATCAAAACCTCATTACCAAAAAAATATCTAGCCTAAAGAAAGTAAGAAAACAATTAAAGAAGGCAGATTCATCCCTTGCTGGATTTTCACTATTGCTTGGGATGCGCAAGAGCGAGAAAACGCTATTAGAACATCACACAATATTATTTCCGCCAAATTACGATGCTGAATTTGAAGCAATTTTTACGCATAAATGCCCGGTGGCCCAACCGACTATTTATATCTGCGTGCCAAAGGATGAATCAATGAGTAAGGATAAAAACCTTGAAAGTTGGTTCGTGCTTGTAAATGCACCCACCCACGGCGCATGGGACTGGAACGATGAAAAGTTCAATCATGAATATGCAAATAAAATTATCGATCAGATAGAGGTACGCGGAATTTGCGTTCGCGAGAATCTAGAGACTTTAACAATTCGCACTCCAGCAGATTTAGAGAGAGAAGTTTGCGCACCTGGTGGTGCTATTTACGGAACTTCAAGTAATGGAGCCCGCGCAGCTTTCAACCGCCCGAAAAATAGATCGCCAATAAAAGGGCTCTACTGTGTTGGTGGTTCAGTCCATCCCGGTGGTGGTCTGCCCTTAGTTGGAATAAGCGCCGAAATTGTTGCTAATGCAATTGGCCGCGCGCAAAAAAGATAACTTTGATTAAACTCCAGACTTGAACAACTAAGAAAATAATTGAAAATCCGCTAATCCACGGCAGTGATAGCTGCCAAATGATGAGTGCGATGAATAAGAAGCTGGCACGAACTGGACGCTCTGCTGGAGTAATCACGCCAATATCTGCAACACCGAGGGATGCAATTCGAGCGCGTGCATATTCTTGAACCGATGCCACGCTCCAGAGCAAAATACAAATATATGCAGGTGCGCCAATTCGGTAGAGTGCAAAGAGCCAGAGCGCTTCACTTATTCGATCAGCAACTGAATCTAAGATTGTACCAAAATTGCTGGCGCGTTTCTGAAAAATTGCAACGCTGCCATCAATTCCGTCAAAGAAGAGGGAAAGAACTAGGAAAAAAATTGCCCAGAGCGATTGTGAAGTTAGCGCAGTTGCTAGCGCAGATAGAAGTCCAAAAAGAGTTAGATAATTCGGAGAAATTCTTAGTAGCGTCGCAATTAAAGCAAAGCGGTAAGAAATCGATAGCCAAGCCCCGACGATGCCATCCGTTGGTGCGTTGTTATGCAACGCACTCCAATCTGCCAGAAATTCGGCTTTACTAATGTTGGGAATACCAGATGCCACAGAGTCAGGGTAGCGTTACGACGTGAGTTCAATGGAGCAGGTGACCCTTAGCGAAGTTCAGAGCGCCATTGAAATAGAACTGGCCCAATTTTTAGAGCGCCAAAGCCAATATCTCACTTCAATCGCACCAGAATTATCTTCGGTAGCACAATCACTGAGCGCATTTTTGCTAGATGGCGGAAAGCGCTTACGTCCGCTCTTTGCATACAGCGGATTTATAGGTGCTGGTGGTAAAACTTCGAGCGAAGTAATTCGCGCAATGGCAAGTCTTGAACTTTTACAAGCATGCGCACTTATTCATGATGACTTAATGGATGGTTCAGATACACGTCGCGGTAAACCATCTATTCATCGCCACTTTGAATCTCTACATAAAAGTGCGCAAATGCAAGGTTTTGCATCTCGCTATGGACAAGCCGCAGCAGTTTTACTCGGAGATCTTGCATTGGTCTGGTCGGATCAAATGTTGAATTCATCAGGATTGAGTTCGGATGAACTCTTGTCAGTACTACCTGTTCATGATGAAATGCGCGTTGAATTAATGGCCGGACAATTTCTAGATGTGCACGAACAAACACAAAAATCAACAAGTGTTCGGCGCTCACTAAATATTGCTCGCTTTAAATCAGGAAAATACACAATCCAGCGACCGTTACACATTGGGTCTGCTATCGCAATTACAGATAAGAAATTGCGCACGCACATTGATGAGTTATATTCAAATTACGGATTGCCATTAGGCGAAGCTTTTCAACTCAGAGACGACATTCTTGGAACTTTTGGCAATTCGCAACTTACTGGCAAACCTACTGAAGATGACTTACGAGAAGGCAAGCACACAGTTCTAATTGCAACAACTTTTGAGCGGGCAACGCAGATCGAACTTGGGGAACTAGATCGATACTTCGGCAAGATAGATTTGAACTCTGATGGCATTGAAAAACTTCAGACAATCATTACCGCAACCGGTGCACGTGCCTATGTTGAAGATCTCATTGAAAAACTAACTTCTAACGCGCTAAAAGCGCTCAAAGATGATGAGATTGCAGATAATGGAGCATCCCTTCTCAAAGAATTAGCGCAATTGGTAACCCGAAGGAGCAAATAAATGCCAGCGAGAGTTAAAGGCCCAACCGATCATGTGATCGTAGTTGGTGCAGGCCTTGGTGGATTAAGTGCTGCACTTCGGTTAGCGGGCGCCGGTCGAAAAGTAACTGTAATTGAACGCGAAAGTGTTCCGGGTGGTCGAAATGGATTGCTTAATAAAGATGGTTACGCATTTGATACTGGTCCAAGTGTTCTAACCATGCCATCTCTAATTAATGATGCGCTTAATTGCGTGGGAGAAGATTTAAAAGATTGGCTTGAATTAATGCCGCTGACTCCCCTGTATCGAGCATTTTATGCCGATGGTTCACAACTTGATGTGCATGCAAATACCGCCGAGATGGAAGCGGAAATTGCCAAGACAATAAGCTCAAAGGAAGCTCTCGGCTATCGCCGCTATGTAGATTTTGTAACCAAGTTATATAAATATGAAATGAATGATTTTATAGATCGAAATATAGATTCCCCATTAAATCTGCTAACACCAAATCTTGCACGCCTGATTGCACTTGGCGGATTTAGAAAACTTTCACCAAAAGTAAACCAATTCTTAAAAGACCCGCGCTTACAAAAGGTTTATTCTTTTCAAGCAATGTATGCAGGAGTTAGCCCGCAACAAGCGCTAGCAATTTATGCAGTCATTGCATATATGGATTCGGTCAATGGGGTCTTCTTCCCCAAAGGCGGAATGCATGCAGTCCCCCGCGCCCTTGCGGCAGCTGCGCAAAAGCACGGAGTTACTTTTAAATACGAGACAACTGTTACTAAATTAGAACTCCTAAATGGGCGTGCCAAAGCAGTAATTACTAATACTGGTGAGCGTATCGAGTGCGACGTAGTAGTAATGAATCCTGATTTACCCGTTGTTTGGCGAGATTTACTTGGTAGAACTCCACTGTCAGTAAAGCGACTTAAATATTCACCATCCTGCGCGACGCTGCTCGTCGGTTCTTCAAAAAAATACGATCATCTTGCTCACCACAATATTCACTTTGGCAATTCATGGGATGGCATTTTTGAAGAATTAATAGCTAAAAAACAATTAATGAGTGATCCATCTGTGCTAGTGACAATCCCAACGCATGATGATTCGACGCTAGCCCCTGCCGGTAAAGAGTCCTACTATATTCTTTATCCAACGCCGAACTTAGATGCGCAAATCGATTGGAAGAGCCAAGCAAAACCATATCGCGATCACATGATTAAAACGCTAGAAGATCGTGGCTACATTGGTTTCGGCGACGGGATTGAAACCGAAGTAATGACTACGCCATTGGATTGGCAAGAGCGCGGAATGGAGCGTGGGGCTCCCTTCGCAAGTGCCCACACTTTCTTTCAGACAGGTCCATTTAGGCCACGAAATTTGGCTCACGGTTTTGAAAATGTTGTATTTGCAGGTTCTGGTACGCAACCAGGAGTTGGAGTTCCGATGGTATTAATTTCGGGTCGCTTAGCAGCAGAGCGAATTGTTGGAGCTGTAAAATAAATGGATGAATTAAGCGCTGTAGGAATTAGCGATCCAGAACTTCGCGCTTCATATATTGAATGCAAACGATTAAATGCCCTACACGGAAAAACTTATTACTTAGCAACACTTCTGCTGCCAAAATCGAAACGCCCATTTGTGCACGCGCTATATGGTTTTGCAAGGTATGCCGATGAAATTGTGGATGATTTAAATTCACAACTATCTATTGAAGAAAAGTTCGAATTTCTGAAAACTTGGGGAGATAGCGTTTTATCAGGGCTCAAAACTGGGAAAAGTAACGACCAAGTTGGCGCGGCGCTAATCGATACCGTAAATCGATTCGAAATTCCCCATACACATTTCGAGGCTTTCCTTCACTCCATGAGAATGGATTTAAGCGTTACTGAGTACAAGAACTATGACGATCTTATGGAATACGTCTATGGTTCAGCCGCAGTTATAGGTCTAGAGATGGTTCCTATTTTGGGAGCCCTTAGTGATGGTGCCTACGAACCAGCAAAAAAATTAGGAACAGCATTTCAATTAGCCAATTTTATACGCGATGTCAGTGAAGATTTAGATCGCGGTCGCATTTATTTGCCCTTGGATGAACTTGCAGACTTTGGCGTCGACCGAGAGATGCTCGAGCGTAGAATTTTACGGCCAGAGATTATCTCGGCCTTAAAATTCCAAATTGCGAGAGTCCGGCAATTACAAAAGGAAGCAGCCCCTGGTATCGAACAACTCGAATCAGTTAGCCGCCCATGTATAAGAGCTGCAAGTGAGTTGTACTGTGGAATTGTCGATGAAGTAGAAAAAATTGACTATGACATTTTCAATAAACGCGCGAAAACTTCCACATCGCGACGGGCCAGAATTATAAGTCGCACTTATATAAATGCAATCGTTGCACGGGCTGTCATCGGTTGGAGTACTTAGTATGGACTTCATCGCCGCGCTATTCGATCTTTGTAGTAAAACTACATATCCAATTATTTCAATCGATGGTCCTGCAGGCGCAGGTAAAACCACGCTTGCATCGGAAATTTATTTAGCTTTGGCTACGAAATTTTCAGTCGAAGTTATTCATATGGATGATTTATATAACGGTTGGGAAAATGCACTCACCGATGATTTGACAAAAGTACTCTCTTATATTTCTGATTGCCACTTAAATCAAAGCGAGTTCCAATATTGCGTATTTGATTGGGAGAACTCCCATTTCATGGTGCCCAAGAAATTTGGCCCAAAGCAAATACTCATACTCGAAGGTGTTGGTGCTGGGCAGAGCGCGATTTCACCTGCGCGAAGTGTTTTGATTTGGATGGATATCGAAGCCGAAGTTGGTTATCAAAGAGTTTTAAAGCGAGATGGCCAATCAACTGCACCAGAAATGTCGCAGTGGCTTAGGCAACAGGAGAAACACTTCACCTTAGAAAATACCAAGAACGAGGCTGATTTCATTCTCAGTACGTAGAATTAACCACATGTCAGATTTAAGTGGCGAACTCATCGATGGGCGCTATCAATTAGAGCGCCAAATAGCCACGGGTGGAATGGCTTCGATTTATGAAGCGATGGATACCCGCCTTGATCGCAAAGTAGCAGTCAAAATAATGCACCCACACCTTGCCCAAGATGAAGCCTTCGTCGAACGTTTTATTCGTGAAGCGAGAGCTGCCGCAGCCCTTACACATCCAAATATTGTGGCAGTGCAAGATCAAGGTTGGAATCAAAATGGAGTACCTGCAGTTTTCTTAGTAATGGAATTAATCGATGGTCATACTCTGCGCGATTATTTATTTGAGCGCGGTAAATTTGAAATCAAAGATGCTATCAACTATTTGATACCAATTTTGAGTGCTTTGGCGGCTGCCCATGCAATTGGAATTGTCCATCGTGATATAAAACCAGAGAATATTTTGATTTCAAAAGAAGGCCGAGTAAAGGTTGCTGATTTTGGTCTGGCTCGAGGGGCTTTACTTGGCACCACGATGACGGCCGAATCAAGCATAATTTTGGGTAGCGTTTCATATCTTTCTCCCGAACAAGTTCAACGCGGAGTTGCAGATTCGCGAAGTGATGTTTACGCAACTGGCATAGTCGCCTTCGAAATGCTAACAGGAGAAAAGCCATTCTTGGGAGAAACACCAATCCAAATTGCCTATATGCACGTAAATGAGCGCGTCCCAGCAGTTAGCACCAAGCGAAGCGATATTCCACCGGCCTTAGATCAATTAATTAGTAAGGCAACTAGTTCTAATCCAGATGATCGCCCACGCGATGCCCGAGAATTCCTTTCGCTTTTGCAAAAAATTCAATCCGATTTAGATCCAAAGAGAAACCAGATGAGTTTGGAATTAGATTTACCAGTTGCGCCTATTCGAGAAAAAGTGCGAGATAAATCTCGTTCAAAAGTGCGCGCCAAAGCCGAACTAACACCTACTACCACTGGCAGGCTAGGCGATATGGGCAAGGGAGATGAAAACGTCGAAGAGAAAACTTCAGAATCTAGAATCAAAAAACGCCAAGCCAGTAAACGAGTCCGGCGAAATCGATATATCGCCCTAATACTTGCAATTGCACTTGGAACCACCGGTTGGTACATCTTGGTAGGTCCAGGTTCGCGCGTAGTTGTTCCATCTATTGTTGGCGGAACACTGGCAGATGCAAACACAGCCCTAATTCCTCTTGGTTTGACTTCCCTTGTAGTTGAAAAAAGATTTGATGAAGATATTAAGGTTGGAAAAATCATTTCATCCAATCCGCAAAGCGGCGGAAGAATTGCTGTGGGTAAGAGCGTAAAACTCATTATATCTAAAGGCCCCGAGCGTTATGTAATTCCAAATGTGCGCGGCCTGACTCCCGAGGCTGCATTAGAGCAAATTATTAAGTTAAACTTAAAATCTGGAACGCTAACGCAAATTTTTAGTAGACAAATGCCTAACGGTTTTGTGGTTTTAACTACTCCTGCTATTGGTCAATCCGTAAAACGTGATACTGCCGTAGATATCGTAGTAAGCAAGGGAATCGAAACTATCCAACTTGATTCATATATAGGAAAAAGCGGTGAGCAAGGGCTCAATGAATTAACCGATCTTGGCTTTAACGTTGATCCGACCTATGAATTTAGTGAGTCTGTACTAGTTGGCGGGGTAATTTCTCAGCTACCAGCAGGAGGTGCGCCAGCGATGAAAGGATCTAAGATCCTTCTCGTCATATCCAAGGGTTCACAGTACGTATTTATTCCTAATGTGTATTCATTAGAACAAATCAAAGCCCAACAAGTGCTGCAAGATTTGGATTTAAAAGTTAATATTAAGAAGACTGGGAGTAATGCCAATCAAAAGGTAACAAGTATCTCGCCTAAAGTTGGCACCAAAGTTAAACGTGGCAGTACGGTAACCATTACCGTAGGGTGAGCTAGTGATTAAGGATTTTAAAAAACCGCGCATTGGTGCACATACGCCAACTTCGGGCGGGATGGCTAAACGGGCACTGGGCTATGCCCAAACCACTGGGGCCGAAGTTATTCAAGTCTTTGCATCTAACCCACGCAGTTGGGCGATATCGCAGCCAAATCCAGCCGCTGATGAAGAATTTCGAACTAAGGCTGCCGCCATGGATGTAGAAACTTATGTGCACTCACCATTTTTAATTAACTTAGGTTCACCAACGCAAGCGACTTATTTAAATTCCCTTAGCGCAACGGCATATTCTCTGCAACGTGCCAAAGAAATCGGAGCACTTGGCAGCGTTGTTCATACTGGTTCGGCTGTTGATGCTGAGCATGTTGAAAAAGCATGGAAACAAATCCATGAAGGAATGATGCCGATTTTAAATGCACTGCCTGATGACTCCCCTTTTCTACTGCTCGAACCAACTGCAGGGCAGGGCCAATCTTTAGTGAAAAAACTAGATGATCTTGAAAATTATTTAAAAGCACTCGAATACCACCCAAAGGTTGGTATTTGTTTGGACACATGCCATGTTTTTGCCGCAGGCCACGATATTGCAAAAAAGGGTGGAATGACTAAAACTATAGATCTACTAATAGAAGTTGCAGGAATCGAACGATTTAAGTTGGTCCACGCTAATGATTCTATGGATGTCTGTGGTGCGCTCAAAGATCGTCATCAAAATATCGGAGATGGCCATATTGGAATTGATCCGTTTAAAGAATTGCTCGCCCATCCAGCAATTGCAAACGTTCCTCTAATTTTAGAAACCCCTGGCATGGAAGAAAAGCATGGCCCGGAAATTACTTTGCTTAAGGAAATTCGCGATAAGAGATGAGTGCTTCTACCCATAATATAAAATTGAAATTAGCTCCACTGGCACTTCTTGCTGTTGCCGCTTCTTGGGGTTTTGCATTCCTTGTTATGAAAGATGCCATTGAGCGGCAGAGCGTTAATAGTTTTCTATTTTCACGCTTTGCATTGGCAGTTGTTGTGATGGTTGGACTAAAACCAAGTATTTTAAAGAGACTAGACCGCGATCTTATTTATAAAGGTGGTATTGCTGGATTTTTCTTAGGTTCTGGCTATATTTTTCAAACAATGGGACTTGCACGAACAGGAATTGCGGTTACCGGATTTATTACTGGTTTATATGTAATTACCGCGCCATTATTGGCAGCGGTTTTTTTGAAAGAAAAAATAACTAAATTCACATGGTTTTGTGTTGGACTAGCAACCTTTGGATTAGCTCTGCTCTCACTTAATGGCTGGAGTATCGGTGCTGGCGAATTTTTTGTTTTGCTAAGTGCGTTTTGTTTCGGGGCTCATATTGTCTCGCTAAGCCAATGGAGTAATGGCCGTGACGCCTATGCAATGACCGTTGTTCAATTAGCTGCGTGTGCACTATTAAGCGGAATATTCTCATTTGCCGAAGGTTTTCAAACTCCACCTGATTTTGGAGTTTGGAGCGTTATTATTTTCACTGCAATAATTTGTACGGCTCTTGCTTTCATTGTGCAGACATGGTCACAGGCACATATTGCAGCGACAAAAGTTGCAGTTATCTTGACGATGGAAGTTGTCTTTGCCGCCTTTTTCGCCATACTTCTATATGGCGAGAGACTGACTTTCAAAATTGCGTTGGGCGGGGCAATTGTTGTAGCGGCCATGTTTTTGTTAGTAGTGAAAGAAAAGAAGTAGGATCACATCCATGGCAATAGATCTTCGCTCAGATACCGTCACAAAACCTTGCCAAAATATGCGTGATGCCATGGCATCAGCCGTTGTTGGCGATGATGTTTATGGTGATGACCCAACCGTTAATTCACTTGAAGAGCGCGTTGCTCATCTCTTTGGTAAAGAAGCAGCCTTGTTCACACCATCTGGATCACTAGCTAACCAACTTGCAATTCGCATCTTAGTTGCCCCTGGTGAAGAGTTAATAGCAGAAACGAATTCGCACATTGTTCGCGCCGAACTTGGCGCGGCGGCGGTATTTAGTGGAATTACGACACGGACTTGGCAAGCCAAACAAGGTTTATTAAAAGCAGGTGATGCCCTTGAGATTGCACGGCCAGATTCTGGACCTTATCTAGTTTCGACTACGGCAATTGCAGTTGAAAATACACATAATTTTGGTGGCGGAAGCATCCAGCCAATAAATGAAATTATCGAACTTCGTAGTGGAGCAGATGCGATGGGAATTGCCTTGCATTTAGATGGTGCAAGAATTTGGAATGCCCATGTTGCAAGCGGTGTTTCATTTGTCGAATATGGAAAGTATTTCGACACAATAAGTGTTTGCCTCTCTAAAGGTTTAGGCGCACCAGTTGGCTCGCTCATGCTCTCCACAAAAGAGCGCGTAACTAAAGCACGCGTATGGCGAAAACGTTACGGCGGCGGAATGCGGCAGGTAGGAATTTTGGCCGCGGCTGGACATTACGCACTAGATCACAACATCCCTCGCTTAAGTGATGACCACAAGAGGGCGCAAGAAATTGCAACAGCTCTAGCGCAAGTTAATTCCAGCTTAATAAATCCAACCAGCGTTCAAACCAATATCGTTGGTTTAGATCTCTCGCAATTATCAATTAGTGCAGCCGAACTTGCATCACGATGCAAAAATGCTGGACTTTGGATTAGCGCTCTTGGCCCTAAATATGCACGTTTAGTTACACACCTAGATTTCGATGATGCACAGTGCCAAGAGTCAATAGCGATTTTAGAGAAAGCCCTCGTGGCTAAGTAACCACGCTTTCTTACTTACACCATAAGCGTAATTTCCTAGCGCTCCCCCAGTTTTAACAACTCTGTGACACGGCACAACTAACATAATTGCATTCTTTGCACACGCACTTCCTGCAGCTCGAATGGCATCAGCTGAGCCAGCTCGTTTAGCCAAATCTGTATAGCTAATTACTTTTCCGCCAGATACTTTGCGCATCGCTTTCCATGCTTCCTGTGAAAATTTCGCCCCTGGTTGGCGCACTTTTATTGCATTGATTGCACCTATATCGCCATCAAAATAATCACTAATCAGATCAGAAATTATTGGAATCGATTTAACGCTTTTTATTTCTCTGTCAAAATAAATATCTTCTAAATTTGCTTTAAGTGCCGAAATCGTTGAAAGATTTACGCCAAGTAAAACTTGGTCATCAGAAAGTAAATTAAGATTACCTATTGGGGTTTTGTGAGTTGTTACTAGAAGGGCCACGATCTAAAACTACCGATCGCGCAACATCTCCGCAACTAAAAATGCTAGTTCTAAAGATTGTGCATGATTTAGACGGGGATCGCAAGCACTTTCATAGCGAGTGGCCAAATCAGATTCAGAAATCTGTTCCCCTCCTCCGACGCATTCAGTAACATCATCTCCGGTTAATTCGATATGAATTCCACCTGGGTGCGTACCAAGAGATTTATGAACTTCAAAGAAACCCTTTACTTCATTCATAACATCATCAAAGCGACGTGTTTTATAACCACTTGGCGCTTCATAAGTATTTCCATGCATCGGATCGCAGACCCATAAAACTTGCGCGCCTGATTTTCTTACTCCATCGACTAGCGCTGGAAGAAGTTCACGAATTTGATTTGCACCCATACGAGTAATAAAAGTTAATCGTCCTGGTTCGCGCTCTGGATCAAGGCGCTCGATTAGTTCCATCGCTTGTGAAACCGTGGTTTTAGGTCCAAGTTTTACTCCAATTGGATTTCGAACTTTCGACGCAAAATCAATATGAGCTCCATCTAGTTGCCGAGTGCGTTCGCCAATCCATAAGAAATGGGCTGAAACATCATATGGCAAGCCAGTGCGGGAATCGATGCGTGTGAGCGCCTTCTCGTATTCGAGAATTAACGCTTCATGGCTTGAGAAAAAATCTACAGTTTTAAAAGCTTGCGGATCAACGCCGGCTGATTGCATAAAAGCAAGCGCGCGCCCAATTTCATTTGCCATTTCTTCATAGCGTTCGCCCACTGATGAATCGCGAATGAAACCTTTATTCCATTCGTGGACTTGTCGCAAATCTGCAAAACCACCTTGAGTAAATGCGCGTACCAAGTTAAGCGTTGCAGCCGATGTGTTGTAAACACGCACTAAGCGTTGCGGATCAGGTGTGCGAGAAACCTCATTAAATTCTAAATCATTAACGGCATCGCCCCTGTAAGCAGGAAGAGTTACATCTCCTCGTGTTTCTAAATCATTTGACCGAGGTTTTGCAAACTGTCCTGCCATGCGACCAACTTTTATAACTGGCAAACTTGAGTAGTACTGAAGAACGGCTGCCATTTGTAAGATTGTTTTGATGCGATCTCGAATTGAATCGGCCGTTGCTGCCGAAAAAGTTTCTGCACAATCCCCGCCTTGTAGCCAAAAAGATTTACCTGCGGCAGCATCAGCAATGCGCGCTTTTAAGTTATCGCACTCACCAGCAAAGACAAGCGGTGGAAAAGATTTGAGTTCGGCAATTGCTTTCTTAATTGGGGCGCCATCGATACCGCCAGGCCATTGCGGGGCTTGGGCAGCAACTAAACCAGGAGTAAAAAGGCTATCAATGGATGCAGTCATGAGGATAAGAGTAGAGAGTCAGGGCTTATTCGCGCGATGCGATTAACCAAAGAAGATCTCGGACTCCTTATATAGCTCAAGCGGAACAGTTTTTAGCTTTTCGGTAGCCGATGACAAGGCAACGCGCACAATATTTGTGCTATGGAGTGCAACCATCTTTCCCCAGTCGCCATCATGAACAGCGGTAATTGCATGTAAGCCAAAACGAGTTGCCAAAACTCGATCAAATGCTGATGGAGTTCCGCCACGTTGGATATGTCCAAGAACAGTTGCGCGCGCCTCTTTACCAGTTTTGGCTTCGATCTGCGCTGCTAACCAATCACCAATACCTGAAAGTTTCGGATGGCCAAATGCATCTAACTCTTTATCTTTTGTAACCATGTCACCATCTTGCGCCATGGCGCCTTCGGCAATGACAATAATTGGTGCGTAATGACTCTTAAATCTAGATTCCACCCAGTTACATACTTGATCAACCGAAAACTTCTGCTCTGGAATTAAAATACATGCAGCCCCACCTGCAAGGCCTGAATGAAGCGCGATCCAACCTGCATGGCGACCCATAACTTCAACGACGAGGACTCTGTGATGTGATTCGGCAGTTGTATGTAAACGATCAATGGCTTCGACTGCAATATTTACTGCAGTGTCAAAACCAAAAGTGTAATCAGTATTATTTAAATCATTATCAATCGTCTTTGGAACTCCAATTACCTTAACACCTAGCGCATCTAGTTTTGTAGCAACTCCCAAAGTATCTTCACCGCCAATTGCAATAAGCGCGTTGACTCCGGCCTTCGCCAAATTTTCCTTAATACGATCTACCCCATTTTCAATTTTAAAAGGGTTGGTGCGAGAGGAGCCAAGGATTGTTCCACCACGAGGCAAAATTCCGCGAGTTGCTTCAAGATCTAATTTCATAGTCAAACCCTCAAGCGGGCCTTTCCAACCATCGCGAAAACCTAGAAATTCATAACCGTATTCTTTAACGCCTTTACGAACTGCAGCGCGAATAACTGCATTTAGACCGGGGCAATCTCCGCCACCTGTTAGGACACCAATACGCATTTTCATAACTCCAAAGTAATTCTTACATCTAGTAAGAAATTTAAGTTCGACTGATCGGCGCGCACTAGGTAAGTCTACCAATGCCACATCAAGTAGTGCGAAATCGCACGCTTTTGGTAAAAATGAAGTTCTTTGAGAGGATTCGCGGATGAGCCTTGCACCAGAAATCAAAGTATATCTAGAGGAGCAAGCCGCTCTGAATCTGCCGAAACCTTGGGAAATTCCAATCTCACAAATACGAGGCATGGCCCACGCAAGAATTGATCTAGGTGGAGAAGCTGAAGCAATTTTTTCTTGCCAAGATTCTTACATTCCTGGTCCAACATCAGATTTACATATAAGAATTTTTAGGCCATCGAGCGCTAAAAATTTGCCGGCTATTATTTATTTCCATGGCGGCGGTTGGGTAATTAATTTTATAACCGCCTATGACGCCGCCCTTATCCGCTTAGCAAATAAAAGTGGCGCCGTAATAATCGCAGTTAATTACCAAAAGGCCCCAGAGCACCCCTTCCCAACTCCATTTGATGATTGTTATGCCACGCTAATATGGGCGAGCCAAAACGCGCAAGAACTTGGAATTGATCCAAACAATATTGGCGTTGCTGGCGATAGCGCTGGCGGAAACTTAGCTGCTGCCGTTGCGCTAAAAGCGCGTGATGAGCAAAGTGTCGACTTGGCTTTTCAGCTTTTGGTTTACCCCTGCATTGATCGAAATTTTCAGACTCGAAGTTACATTGAAAACGCCGATGGATTTGGCTTAACAACTGAAGTAATGAGTTGGTTCTGGGGACAATATTTGCAAGGTGATGGCCACAATACAAATCCTTATGCATGCCCTGGCCAAGCCAAAGATTTTAAAGGTTTAGCACCAGCTATATTCGTTACTGCCCAATACGATTGCCTAACAAGTGATAGTGAAAAATATAGCGAAGCGTTAAAAAGCGATGGCGTTGAAGTCTTTTATAAGCAATATCCGGGAATGATTCATGGTTTCTTTGCTAATTTAGCAGTTACACCAAAATCCATTGAAGCCATTGATTACGTTGGCGATCTACTAAAAAAAATTAAGCGATAAGGCGAGACCTTAATTAAATGACTCGTCGCAGCTGGATACTTTTTGGTCTAACGGGTCTCCTCTGGGGCATTCCATATTTATTTATAAAAGTTGCGGTGCAAGATTTTTCACCACCGGTAATTGTCTGCGGCCGAACGATTATCGGTGCGGCAATTTTAATTCCACTTGCAATGCGTGAGAAATCATTGATGGCAGCACTGCGGGGTATTAAATATGTTATTCCCTATGCCTTCCTCGAAATGGTAGGGCCGTGGATTTTAATCACAATGGCTCAACAAAAAATTACATCAGGGCTAACTGGTCTACTTGTTGCCACAGTTCCAATCTGGGCGACAATTATGACCTCTCTATTTGGCGATCATTCTGTCTGGCACCCAAAGCGAATTTTTGGCCTACTAATTGGTTTCATTGGTGTTATAGCGGTGGTTGGAATTGAAAGCCTAACGGGAAGTAGTAATCCACTAGCAATTGGCATGGTTATTCTTGCATCAATTTCCTATGCCTATGCAGTCATTATGATTACCCGAAAGTTGCCTGGAGTTTCAGGAATCGCAATCAACGCCGTTGCTATGGCATTTACTGCGATTTTCTATTTTCCAATGGCAGTGATCAAATGGCCTGCCAATAGCGTGCCACTAAATTCTTGGCTGGCGCTGTTAAGTCTTGGAATTTTCAGTACCGCGATTGCTTTCGCACTCTTCTTTACCTTAGTGGCCGATATCGGTCCTGCGCGCGGTTCGCTGGTTGCTTATTTAAGTACTGCGATTGCTGTTTTGCTTGGAGTCTTAATTCTTGCCGAACCATTAACTCTTGGAATTATCATCGGACTACCTATGATTTTAATAGGTTCGTATTTTGCTGGGCGTAAGAAAATAGAGAGTTAACCTTTTTCACCGAAACCTAAACGCTCTAACAATTTAGGATCGCGTTGCCATTCTTTTGAAACTTTAATATGTAAACCTAAAAAAATTCGCGCATCAAGGGTGCGTTCGATGTCACCGCGCGCACGGATACCTATCTCCTTTAATCGCGCACCCTGATGACCCAATAAAATCGCTCGCTGTGAGTCGCGTTCCACATGGATAGTTGCATGAACATCATAAAAGGGACGCGAACCTTTTTCATCTCGCTCACCAAATTCATCGATGGTAACCATGATTGAATGTGGGAGTTCTTCGCGGACATCGAGCAGGGCTGCTTCGCGAATAAATTCGCAAATCAACGCTTCTATCCTTTGATCACTAGTTGTTCCTGCTGGGTAATAAGGGGGGCCAATCGGTAGATATTTGCCAATTAACAAGTTGAGCAAATCAATTTGGTCATAAATTTGCGCCGACACTGGAACGATTTCATCCCAAGTAAAGCCTTTAGCCAGTTCTATGATGCCAAGCAAGCGAGCCGCTAATTTCGCTTTAGATAATAAATCTGTTTTCGTAATCACCGCGAATTTTTTAGCCTTTGCGTGTTTTGCAATTTCTTGTGCCAAGAAAAGATCGCCCGCTCCTGAAGTTTCATCGGCGGATATGCACATGATGATGACATCTACTGAATCCATACTCTCGCCAATAACGGCATTTAGGCGATGGCCAAGCAGAGTCTTTGGTTTATGAATTCCGGGAGTATCAACTAATACGGCTTGGAAATTTGGGCCGTGAACAATTCCACGAATCGCATTTCGAGTTGTATTTGGGTGGCGCGATGTAATTGCTATTTTGCTGCCCACTAGCGCGTTAATGAGAGTGGATTTTCCAACGTTTGGGCGCCCAACGATTGCTACGAAGCCCGAACGAAATTCACTCATGAGGTTATTCTCTCACTTGAATGTGCTGAGAAACTCCACCGCATCAGCAACTGATGTAACGATTTCAGCGGCGCGTTCCCCGATTAATCTGTGACACCCTTCAGAAGTCGGAGAATTAATTGGCCCTGGAATTGCCATTACAGGACGCATTAACTCTGCCGCATCACGCGCAGTACGAAGCGAACCACTTCTAAAGGCTGCTTCTACAACTAGCGTGCCCTGCGAAAGCGCAGCAATTATTCGATTGCGAGTTAGAAATCGATGCGGCAGCGCTGGCGTACCTGGCATAACTTCACTAACGATTGCGCCCTCTTCGGCAATTTCTGCAAATAACCGAGCATTGCCTGCGGGATAATTAATATCAACTCCTGATGCAACTACTGCAACGCTAATCCCTTCGGCGATTAAGGCACCTTTGTGGGCAAATGAATCAATTCCGTAGGCTCCCCCGCTAATGATTGTCCACTCGCGATCAACGAATCCTGCGGCAAAATCTCCAGCAATTCGTGCGCCATATTGGGTCGGATTTCGAGTTCCAACTATTGCTAAACCTTTTGCCGATAGCGCAGATAAATTCCCCTTTACGATCATGGCAATAGGTGGAGCGGCTAAATCATCGACTGATATCGGCCAATCTTTATCTTGCGGAGTTAAAAAATAACCACCGATTTTTGCAATTTTCTCTAGTTTGATATCAGCGTTGCCAGATTTAACGCAGTGGATGACTTTGGCAAATTTAATTGGGTCATAAGTACCGCTAACTATTTTTTCATAAACGCCAATGCAGCCATGTGTAAATATTTCATTTGTCCAAAAATATGTTCCACCTTCTATTGCATCAAAGAGCAATACCCGCGCTTGAATTTCTTTCATATTTCAATGCCTCCCCGAAGTCTATGTGCCGCAATAACATCATCTAATGTGGGAATTGGATGGCCATGTAAATCGGCTAGCGTCCAAGCCAGACGAATTATTTTGTGTAACCCGCGAGCAGTTATATGTTCCTTATCTAGCTCATCGTGCAAAAAATTCATGGCGGCCCGCTCGGGTGCAAATATTGTGCGCAGTGCGCGACTTGGAATTTGAGAATTAAGTGACCAGCCATGGTCGGCAAATCGCGCCGATGCTACTTCGCGCGCGGCGATAACTCGCGCTCGAATGCTGGCACTACTCTCACCCAAATCTGTGCGAGCCATATCCACCCGACCAACTGGTTCAACATGGACCCGTAAATCAATTCGATCCATTAAAGGTCCTGAAAGTTTTCCCAAATAACGACGCACTTGTTGTGATGTGCAGGTGCAATTTCGACCGCGGCCAGTAAATTTTCCGCAAGGACAAGGATTGGCGGCAAGTACAAGTAAAAACTGCGCCGGAAAAGTTAAATTGCCAATACTTCGCGCAATTGTGATGCTGCCGGATTCCAAAGGTTGGCGAAGTGAATCTAAAACTCCTGGTTGGCATTCAGGGGCTTCATCAATAAATAGAACACCGTGGTGTGCAAGTGAGCATGCCCCCGGTCTAATTACATGCATGCCGCCACCAACCATCGCAATTCTCGTTGTTGTGTGATGCGGAGAAATAATCGGTGCCACCAAGGAAATGGGGGAACGCGTTGCAAATGTGCCTGCAATTGAATGTATAGCAGTTACTTCTAAGGCTTGGGCAATCTCTAATTTCGGCAAAATTGTTGGAATACGCTCTGCAATCATTGTTTTACCAGCACCTGGTGGACCTATCAATAAGAGGTGATGTCCACCGCTTGCAGCAACTTCGGCCGCTAATCTTGCAGCGCTCTGTCCTGCAACATCGGCGAAATCAAGATCTGCTGAATCGTCTTCCACAATTAAGTCGAGCGTGTCAGCTATTTCGCGCTCCCCTGTTCTGAGCCATCGCAGAACTTCGGTCATAGACGAAAAGGAAATAATTTCCATCTGAGACATCAGCGATGCCTCACCTAGATTTGCTGCAGGAACGATGGCCCGTGAAATTCCAGATTTATAAGCAGCAATAAGTGATGGCAGTACACCGCGCACGGCGCGAATTCGCCCATCGAGTGCCAGTTCACCTAATACCAGAGTCTGCCTAAATGGCTCTTGCGCAATGCTCCCTTGGGCAATCAAAATAGCTAGCGCAATAGATAAATCAAAACTAGATCCACTCTTGGGTAGCCAAGCCGGTGACATAGAGACAGTAACTTTTCTATTGGGCCACGACTCCCCACAGTTGACAAGAGCTGCTCGTACGCGATCACGTGATTCATTCAGCGCAGCATCAGGCAACCCCAAAAGCGAATACATCGGAATCCCATCTGCAATATCTACTTCAACGGTGACAACACTTCCGGAGAGTCCCAGCAGTGCAACTCCAAGTGTTTGACCCAGAGTCATAGCAGCGAACCGGTCTGGCTATTTTTGGATTTCTTTGGTTGTCTTCTCATGTCTGGCACCATAAAGAGGCGCGATGACAGAAAAGGTTATTTTTAGGATAGGTGTGCGTACTTTCTGGGCTGTTAATTAAGTAGATCGTGCGCGTACTACAGCGCGATATGGGCGCGAAATTCGGTCTCTTGCTCGATGCCACCCGATAACTCCCACGACGTAGTTAAGCGAGCGTAGAGCTCTGAGCCAAGACCTGGTTCTGATTGCTTCAATGCTCCATCGTCTCGAACAATTATTTCTAAAACATCTTGCACTAGATCGATGGAGACGGTGATGTTCTTGGCGCGCCCATGCCGGACAGAATTGCTTAGAGCTTCGCGCAATACTGCCAAAGAGGCCGATGAAACTCTAGCGTTCTGGCTGACTAGCTCACTAGTTTTCGGATCAATTGAAGCGCTAATCCTTGCCACGCCTTCCCAAATCCCAGCAATTGAATCCAGAGCGCTGGCAAAAGAAATATTGAGAGGTTTAGCTTCTAAGAGCTCTTGCGAATTGCGCGCTAACTCAGCAAGTAGATCGGCGCTTTCTACTTGGCCAATATTGGATTGTGCGAGTCTGAGGGCGGTGGCAGTAAATGAACTTTGAATTCCAGAGTGAACGGTCTCGCTGAGAAGTAGCTGCTCAGAAGCAAGCACCGATTGCGCCCGCTTGATTTCCCATTCTGCAGCAACAACTGATGCTCGCACTTCAATTTCTGCATTTTGGCGTTCAAGGAGTAGCGCAGAGTGCGCGCTGCCCAAAATAGTTGTAAACAAGATTAATAAAAATGTTATCGGGCCAATAATTGAAAGCGCTGGAGAAGAAGCGAGCCCTCTGTGATTAATCAGCGCAACGGTTGTGGCTCCTCCAATCCAAAATACAATGACAATTAACCATGAAAAAATCGGGTGCAACTTCAGGCGCAGATTAAGCGTCAAGCGTTGACCTAAGAAGTTTATGGCAGCGAATAAAAGTACTCCTGAAACAATTGTGAAAAAGGCTTTGTTAAAGCCAGCAATTAAGATCGACGATGGAAGCCCCGTGAGCAAAATCAACACAGGAAGATAACCGATGGGAAACGCTGCCGTAGTCCTCATGTTTTTAAGAATTACACCTACTGAACTTGGCGCTTTAACTGTGTTGCCGCGATTTAGATCTCGAAGTTCAAGTTTCGGCGCTATTTCGGCCAAGTCATGGCTTAAGGGGCGAATGACTTCTTCGCTTACTTCAAGCAAGCTTTGCGCGGTATTTTCAGCTAACTGCACTTTCTGTAGCGAAGATTGCACAGCGCTACGGATTTGGTTAACGAGTCTCGCTCGATATTCAACAATCTGAGCTTCAAAATCGGCGCGAGCATCAATGAGTTTCTGCTTATAAGTGAGCTGCGTATGGATCGTAGAACGGTGTTGGCGATGTGCATTAACTATAAATGCAGTCAGCGCTAGCCATGCTGGTGTAACAATAAAACCAATAGGTATTCGCGGAAAGAAATTATGTGTTTGCGCTGCGCCAAGTTGTACTGATAAATATGCGGTAGTAAGGCCTCTAAATCCACCACTTATTGCGTAGGTAAATAGAACAAGAAATGGACGCCGCTTCGTTACTAAATCTTTCAGATAAGTTTTTTTGGCGATAAGCAGAACGATTCCCGTAACGCAGTGCGCAGCCACACCAAGTACTAGCCACGAAAGCGAAGCACCGGCAGTTCTATTGGGCGAATATCCAACAGCAAGCCAGATACTCCACGGAAATAAAAGCGCCCAACCGGTGAGTGAAATCGAGTTCGGCCCACCAATTAATTCGCGCCAGTTCTTCTTCATCTCTTAGCTTCAGGCATCCCAAGGGATGAAATATAGAGTCGAGCAGCAAGAATTCGCGGGTTTGAAGTCGGATCAGATTTAATTCCAAGTGATGCAAATAATCGATTCACAACTTGCTCGATAGCTCGCAGTGAAGTCTCGCGACGACGAGCTATCTCTTGATTGGTAAGTCCTTCTGCGATATATCGCAACACATCTAGCTGAGTTGAAGAAAGGCTATCGAGTGGCGTTAATTGTCCAGCTGCTGATTCTTCTTCTCTAACGCTATTTGAAAGAACTTGTTCTAAAGTATCCAAGAGAATTGTTTGATCAATCAGATCACATTTGCGCAAATATGCAATATCTTTCAAATCTGTCGCACGCTTATCGGGTGCGATAGAGAAATTGCTGAGCAATACACCCGCCATATACGGCGCTTGCAGCAAGAGCGATCTCATCAAATCAATGCCGCTAGTTCCATCATCTAAATTAATATCAAAAATCAGCGCATCAGGATCACACTTTTTAAAGGCAGTGATCGCCTCTTGACTATTTGCGCACGCAACCACATCAAAACCCGCTTTGGTCAGCATCTCTGCCAACAAAAGTCGCGTCAGCGTCTCATCCTCAAGGAGCAAGACCCGACGAGCGCCAATATCAACCGAAGCCACATTAGCGCTCAAATGAGCACCAATCTTCGCTCTGTTTATTGCGCTCATCAATGGATCTCACCCTTCAAAGGTACTGCCCACATATGGAATTCCCTAGGGCCTTCGATTTTCGACGAAGGCAGTTGGTAAATAGTCAAATAGATGAATTAACTAAAAAGCCCGAACAGGACGAACGGCGTTGATGGCGTCCTTGTCGCGGCTCTCTATCGAGGCGGCGTTCTGGGCCCACGCGTTGGTCGCGGAGGCCTCAGAGGAACTCCAGTACCTACTGCTGGTAGTAAGGCCTCCAACACCAGCCTGTCTCAGATTCGTATACATCAACATCACTTCACCCATCGATGGCAAAAACCAATCATCCTTGCTTCCAACAGTGCTCACATAATCGGCCGCGGCCTGAATAGCACCGCTGGTACACGTTGTATCTGCTGTAGAAGTATTTGTAAGACCCTTCCCCAGTGCATTGCTTGTCCAAGCATTAAGTCCTAGTAATCCAGTAACGTCCTGACACCACCACAATTTTGGATCAACCGTCGAGCTTCCAGTTACTTCATTTAGATTCGCAACAGCAATTCCATCACCCCACCCCACTGGTGCGGCCTCCAAATAGGTGAACCCAGGATATTGGTCATACACATCAACGAAAAAGATGAACCCGCCACCAGGACCAGTCTGGCCAATCTTGTATGTGAATGAGCCAATAGAACCTGCTGCGCCAGCAGCGCCGTTAGCGCCAGCAGCGCCGTTAGCGCCAGCAGCGCCGTTAGTACCATTTGCACCTTGCAACCTTGAACCTGTGGCAGGCCACCCTTGATCTGTCTTTGGTCCAAATAAAGTCATCGTTGAAGTAACTAAAAAGTAATCACCAGTGGTACCAACATTGTCAGTGGCGCCATTTAATAGCGTTGGGCCACTTAGAATTCTTGCACCAGTTAACCCTTGCAGGCCAGGTGTTCCATTGGCACCGCTAAGGCCAGGTGTTCCAGTTGCACCGCTAAGGCCAGGTGTTCCATTGGCACCGCTAAGGCCAGGTGTTCCAGTTAGACCAGTGGCACCTTTTTGACCTTTAATCTTCCACTTCAATCGTTTTTCAGTTGCAGTACATTTGCTAGCAACCCTTAGCATGCCACTGCTTTTATTAACACAAGCAACAACAGTGGTGGTTTTAGCCTTAGGTAGCGCCTGTGCCTGTGTTGAGACCGCTGATAGTCCTAAGATTGCAGTGAGGCAGAGCGCGAGAAGTTTCTTCGACTCGGTGCGTGCCTCGAAAAAGCGTGAGAAGTGATGAGGTGCTAAAGACATGGTGTGGCCCCTTTTGCTCTATGAGTGAGGCAAAAGTAATGG
>Ga0209702_10001048_pt1 | contig 55907 bp, 78 predicted proteins | sample FRY01_FD_187210 | JGI IMG/M metagenome (GOLD analysis project Ga0209702, IMG submission 187210) | Freshwater microbial communities from Lake Fryxell liftoff mats and glacier meltwater in Antarctica - FRY-01 (SPAdes) (version 2) | ecosystem: Environmental > Aquatic > Freshwater > Ice > Glacier...
CCGAATTTTCAAAATAGATTTCATTATTGTTTTTATTAAATTTACTTTTATGCCAATAACCATCCGAATTTTCAAAATAGATTTCATTATTATTTTCATCAAATTCACTTTTATGCCAAGAACCATCTGAATCTTCATGATAGATTTCATATTGTTTTCATCAAATTCTCTTTTATACCAAAAACCATTTGCATTTTCAAAATACATTTCATTACCATTTTTATCTCTAATCTCGAAAGGAAATTCTTTTACATTTAATTGTTGTGCTATTGTTTTCATAATGTTACTTTTATATTGTTTGAATCTTTTGATGTAAAGTGGATGGATGAATCAACTGTTATACTACTTCGTTTTTCATCATCTTTCCAAAATTCATGTCTAATTACTTGTATTAAATCAAATGCTTCTCTACAACTTTCATCTACTTTTGGATTATGAATACCCCAATTACCATTTCTCCCTGTTGAATAATCTTGTATTAATATGTTTCTTACTTCTGTTAATCTGTTATCAACTTCATCTCGGATTGAATGGAATCTTGAATAATCAGTAGATAACTTAACATCTTTTAATTTTTTCCACGCAGTTTCCTTATCCCACATACCATTCTTTATACTACCATTAATTAATGCTTTACCATTCTTAATTTCAAGTATTTCTCCTTGTGAGGTTCTATCACCAACCTCGATATCTTTAACAGGAATACATTCATTACATAAATGCCTTTCAAATGTTGGGTGATCTTTTATTACACCGAATTGACCAGCACCAACTCTTGAGTATAAATCTAATGCTCTTTGGATTAATCTAAGTTGTTTGTTATTTACTTCTAGTGTTGCCATATTATTGTTTTAATGTTATGTTAATTGTGGATATTACTAGTGCATTATTTAAATCTACTTTTGGAACAAATCGCAACATTGGTTCTGTTAATAGTTCACATTCTATTGTAATTGTATTAATATCATCCATTTTACAGAGCCGTTCAATAAAAGATTTTGATAGAGTTGGAAATGGGTACCACCCACCTACTTCATCGCCATAACCTACTTCAGTATTAGTTGTTGCTATAATTTTATAACAGTGGTGTGGGTCGGTATTAGTATGATATGTTTTATCTGTTGCTGATATATAATGATCTTCTGGTTCATTAGATTCTTTACATTGAAATATTTCACCTAATTCAATTGAGAAACACCAATCATCAGCTATAATATCATCATCAGATGTAATGTAAACTTGTAATTTGTTATTCTGATTGTATTGTTTGTGTACTCTTAATGTTTTCATTATTATATTTCTATTGTTTTATCTCTTAACATATAACAAAATAATTCATCTCTATCCTCATCTGCTACATAGCTGATACTATAATTGTTTTCTTGTAGTGCTGGATGTAACCAATCCCATTAATCATAAAATTCTAATTCGGTGAAACATTTACCACCATTCCTATCATAAGCTATCTGAGGTAGTAACATTTTATTATCATACCAACCATCATCAGTTTTAGTGAATCCTAAAAACCCAGCTATTAATTCATCTCTATTTTCCATATACTTTATTTATTTTGATATAGAGTTGTCACGCGTCAACATTATAATTGAACACCACGTGTGTTCCATATTAGGTATAAAAAAACCATCTGTTACGGTATACCAACTTAAATAAGTATCCCATAAGTAATCGTTTAATCCCTCTTTAAATGAATCCATATCAGTTGGATTAATTTTAGTAATCTTACATTTAATAGTCTCAGGTAGGTGTATGGATGCTAAGTGATTAGTGTGTTCCGACCAATTTTTATGAGGGCCTTTATCAAAACCATCACCACCATTAAATATGTATGAGTTTGTTAATATATTATGTAGCCTGGTATTCTCTATGAGTTCGTCTGAACTTACTGGGATAACATTGAGAGTCTTAATCGTATCCACTTCTAATGTTGGTAGATATCTAAACTCTATAATTTCCCCTGCTAATTGACCTAAGTAATAACTTTCGCTGCATATCGATTTGATTGGCGCATCTAAATCTAATGGAATTTTAGATTCAGTGGTTCGCTTAGCCATTAAACACTTTAGCCATTTTCCAGTAAACCAATTACCTTTGTGTTTTTTTGTAATATTTATATTGCTCATTTATCGTGTTTTAATATGTTATACTTAATATACTAAAATTATAGCAAATATTTAATAATTATGATTCTACCGTCTATATTGTAGTTATTATTCTATTAAAATCATCATCCTTAATTATTTCTTTAATGCTTGGCAGTTGTTCCATGTTAATTAGTTTTTATTTATATTATAAATATAATACTATTTCTTGAGTATTGAACTATAAAATCTTGTTTTGTTTAGATTGTTTATAACTTTTTTCTGTACAGTATATATTCATTCTTTTCTTTTTTGATATTAATGTTATCATGATTATATTGAGGTTAGTAATCTTTCTGTTATGTCTTCTATCATGGTTCGTCTCCATGCCCAACTTACTGGGTGTGGTAGCATTGCGAATGCTTCGAACTTCAAATCAAGTACGGCTTTCTCTGCTTGCTTACCAAAAGTAATAACAGCAAACCATTCTTTTTCATCTAATGCACGTTGCACCCAATCTAAATCTGTATCAAATTTATCAGTCTTATTCTTTGCCAGCTTTGGAGTACATTCAGACATCGAAATCTGAAAATGTGGTTCCAAGTGAGGTATTACTCTACTGTAAGTTGCGTTCTTACGGTTTATCCAGTCAGTACCATATGTCGGAGATTTGAAACGAATGCTTCTACTTCTTGTGTTTGTGTATGCGTTCTGAAAGATTAATAAGACATGTTGTTTGATCATTTGAGTCTATATATTGTTGGTTGTTAAGTAAATGAACATTGTATAGTTGTATTTTCATATATATTTGTTTAAGTTGTTATTTTTAATGTATATAAAACTGCCTGCTCCTGACTTTGCAGAATTTATATTATCTCGACTTTTTAAATAGTCTTTTGATAGTACCCCATTATATGAATTTAAAGTTTGACTATATGACTTTAAGTCTAAGTCATAAAACATCACGTATTCAAGTCTATATTTATTAATGTAGTTTTCTAATTCAGTTTTTAATTGATTAGCAGTTCCATAAATATAAGTTAAGTGTTTATTGTTTGGTGTAGATATTAGAATTTTCCCTCCACTAAATCTACCTAATTCGTCTCCGTTTCCTGAGCTTCCCATACCTATAGGATATGAATGTTCAGTCTTGTCTAAATTAATTAGTTTAATCGCAATCTCTCTTCCAGTTACACCTGACCAACCTAATACTGAATTTGTGCCATCTATATTAATGCCAGTGATTTTTTTAGGATTCCATAGTTGACTAACTTTATAATTAGTATTTATAAATTCTTTTAATCTACCTACTTTAACATTTCCGTTATCGTTTATAGCTAACATATAACTGTCTAGGGTAGGCATTGGTAGTTTACCACATCTTTTAATTTTACTTAATACTGGCTCTCCAAATGGAGAAAATGATGATATTATAGCGGAGCCGTAAATATCATCATTGTCATATCTATTTCGATGTCCTAGATTATTATACTTATCTAATTCTATTAACATTGGTAAATAATACATAGTAGAATTTTCAGGATTCTTAATAGTATCAGATAGAATAGTTATATTACTATAAGTTATTGGGTATTTACTATTTACTATAATACTAGTTTCCCTAATTAAACCAACTCTATTTTTTACAAAATTAATTAGCTGAATAAAAAAATTAATAGTACCTTCTTTTTTAATAGTTTCTAATCCTTCTTCTATTAAAGTTATTTCTTTATGTTCGATACAAGAATTAAGTATGCATGGATTTAATAAAATTAGTAATAATACTATAGTTTTCATTTAAGTAAGTTATAAAATTTATTGAAATGTTTAATACGATCATCAAGACCATTGGTTCCACCATTAACTCTTTTAGTTACTGCGGTTATTGTTGCAACATCGGATCCTTTATCACAAATGGACCAAAGTGAGTTGCGATTAAAAAAGAAGGCCGCTGATGATAAAGGGTATTTGGTTGATACTAAATCAGGATTAGACATAATATCATCGTTTACTGTTTTATTAAATTCTGCATAATTATCTTTTCCAGTTAATTGAATATACCCTCTACCTCTATGCTTCCACCCATCACCGCTATCTTCGTTACCGTTACCCATTCTTGATGAATATACTAGATTAGCTATTTTTTCAGGGTTACGCTCATATAACAAAGCCTTTGCATTAGTAGGAAAATATTTTTTAAATATTGAACTCAACCCAGAAGCCCCATAATTCAAATTCTCAGTAACAGCCTTGAAATTACCCGATTCATGTCCACATTGAGATAAGAAATGAGCTAATCTTAATACTGTAGTGATATTATATGTTGTGGCTGTTTCAGGGATTTGCGATATTACAGAATAAGGAATATATCCTTTTAAATTTTCCAATTTAAAATTTGATTTAGGCATGTTTACTAATGGTAGTATTGTTGTAGATAACACCATTTTAGACCATGTAGAATCACCCACAATACCATCGGCAATAAGACTATTATTTGATTGCCATGCTTTAACTGCTGCTTCTGTTCCTTTACCAAAGCTGCCATCTGCACTCACACCCAAGAACTCTTGTAATTGTTTAACTTCCTTACCCTTTGAATTAATTTTCAAAATCATAATGCACTATTTATTTTTATATCTGTGATCACTTCGGAATTAATTTGATTAATTAATTCTTTAAAAAATAATATTTCTTCTCTACTAAAAGCCATACCTATAGAAAAATAAGGTCTATTACGTTTCCATATAATAAACATACTTGATGTTTTATACATTAACTTTTTTATTATTAATATTACTAATAGTGTTATCATGAGTATTAATATCATTAAATATCGTCGAAGAATACAGAGTTAAATCTCTCATTGTCAAATTCAATTAGTATTACGTCAGTATACCACCCACGCACAATTGTTTTTTTAACAGTATATACAGTGCCTACTGTTAAGTGTAAATTTGCATGTTCTTTGTGCACATCGTAACCTCCGTTTCCAGTGTACATTACTCGAGTTCCGTGCTTTGCTATAATATTCATTTTTTTATTTTTTATTATTTATCTGTTTTATATAGACTAATATGTGGTGCCAAGATTTTGTCTTGTTTTATTTTATTTAAACAATTCGTTTTCCTCATTTTTTAATTCAATAAATTCACTTATGTTCCATTCATTTAAATAAGTAGCAAGATCTGACATTACAGAAAAACTTAATATTAATACTTTTGGGCTGGACTTTATGTATTGGTTTTTAGAATCCTGCATTGCTGAAATATACAAAAAATAATTTGGGCTACCGTTAATAATAGAAATCATACTAGTTATTTTTGCATTAGAAAACCTCCAACCGCCATAATCAAAAAAACTTGGAAATGAAATAGTTTCAATTGCTTTTGACATAGTAGTTACATTATTTTTTTTTGCTAAATCTGACCATTCTACATATTTAGAATATGAATCACCAATAAATTTTAGAAATTCTATTCTATCAGATTTGTTTAATATAATACAAATATCGTCTATGTGTAAATACATAGCACTTTGCCCAACACCTGCTTTAACTGTTATTTCTATTTTGCCATATTCATATGTTTTGTAAAGTTCTTGTGCATTTGATAAGTTAAATGCTAATGCTATTAATAATGTTATTAATGTTTTTTTCATATTTTTTATTTTTTCCATTTTATTAAATTTATTAATTATTAAAAATTACTATTTAACTATTTTTTTAAGTTTAGCAACATAATTTGAATCTTCAGCATAATTAGCAGATAAATATTGAAAATACTCACTTTCAGTTTTTACCTTTCTTAAATATGTTGCTTGATAAAATGCATAATCAAGTACCGATTGCCTCCAGTTACTATAAAAAGCATGACCGGATTCTTCGCCAAGTGCAGTAGTTGGTCTACGACTGGAAATTTTCATACCAAATAAATTATTGTTTTCAATAAATATTTTTGACTTATAATTAAAACTTTCTAATTTACTTTGGGCTAATACAATATTAGGAAACTTTATATTTAATTCTATAAGATATTCTTTTAATTTTGTTTCAGAAAACTCATTCTGTTCTTTGATTAAAATAATCCTTGCTTCTTCTGTAATAAAAGTTTCTTTAGTTGGTATAGCGCATGTTAAAATGCCTATTGTAAATATCATAATAGATATTATAATTAAGAATATTTTAAAATTTCCCATTTTTTCAAATTTAAGTATATTATTATTGTACGTATATATCATATTTTTGGTTTTAAGTTATTATACCCATTTGGATATAATTAAAGATTTATTATTTAATTTTAACTATGTCGTAACCTTTGTCTTTTATTTTACGTAAAAAATTATGCGGATGATATCCTTCGGTGTTGCGTTTTGCTTCCATCACTAAAGCTAGTAATTGATAGTTTATTCTAGGTTTTGAGATATAATCTGAAAAAAGCAAGTTGCCTGTTGGTTTCAATTTCATAATATTTATTTTTTAATTGGTTCATTCATTGTTTACTTTATTGGACGGCTTGTGCAATAGTAATCATTTTCTTTTAAAGATGACTATTAAAATAGATATAATCAACACAATTATTTTCATTTGAATTACTTATCATTCACTAAGGTACATTTTTTATTCTTATGAATGAGATATTGCGCATTATATTATTTTTTTCAGATGGCAAAAGATTTTAAGTATTCAAAACCTTCTTCTATCGTTTCAAATACAATATCAGATACTTGCGTTACAAATGATAAGTAAGCATCTTTAATTGTTTCGTGATTTGTCTCTAATACAGTTATTACTGTTTTTCCTAATCCTTTTGCATATCCAGCTTCACAACATAATCCTATACAGCTTGTATTTGTTCTTTCAACATAAACAAATAGTATATCACACTGACGTATAAAGTGTAAATCCCATTTACCATATTCGTTTACATTCATTACAACTCTTTCCCCATTTTTAAACTCTTTTTCTTTTGGGTTTATCCATTGGAAATTATCTGAACATTTCTTTACTTCATTAGCCCAGTCTGATTTGAAACCACCAGCTAAATAAATTTTTTGTTTTGCCATCGCTTTTTTCTTTTTAATTCGTTTTCAATCCAAGTTTTGTGCTAAAAAGTCGGCACTTCTTATAACAAGTGCTGTACAAAAGAGGCGGTTTGGTGCATCTAATGAAGTTTTGTAATAAGTTGAAGATTTGTTTTTCATGTCAAGTTCAGTGGTTTAATTCGCCTCCTTCGTATAGCACCATCCGTTATGATGAAATTAAAAAAGCGTATATTGTTTTTTTCTTTCTTCATATTTAAGAAACCAAAATATCGTATAAAGGTTCATCGTATTCTGAAGGCATTACACCTTCATTAATGTAATACAAAATCGATTCTTCTTTTGATTTCGCTTCGACCATAATCCAAGCACCAGTTCCATAATCATTGATTTCTTCGTAGATATAATCTGCGTGAGCTCTAGCAATTTTATCCGGCTGTTCGTGATTGATAGTTGATGAGAAATGAAAGCAAGGAGGCGCATCTTTCCAGGTTGATGCTGCCATCAAAGCGGCTTCTTTATGAGTTAAACCAGAATGACAATATTTATGATGATGTACATCAAAGGTAATAGGAGTACCAATACGTTCATAAACTTCATATAAATCTTTAACGGAAAACATAGTAGGTTTATCATCGTTTTCTACAACTAAACGTTTTTTTGTACTTTCGTCGAGTAATAGGAAATTTTCACAAAATCTATCGATAGCTGAAGGTTTATCGCCATACGTTGCTCCGATATGAATGTTAATTTTATTCCAATGACTTGGTTCATAACCCATAATATCGAAAATTTCTGAATGTTGATTTAGGTCTTTTATGGCATTACGAACAACATATTTTTTATCACTAGCCAAAATGTTATATGGACCAGGATGAAATGTTAATCTTTGATAAGATCTATCGGCTATTTCTTTTACCGTTATTAAACAATTTACTATTTCATCATAATCTTTTAGATCCTTTAAATCGTAATGTGAACTCCACGGAAACATGCTTGAAGACATTCTATAAAAATGAATTCCTATATTTTCATTCCATTCTATTACTCTTATTAAATCTTTTACATTTAATAAGGCCAATTCTGAAGCATAATCGATTCCTTTTTCGTTGAATGTTTTTTTAATCATTCCGCGATTAATTATAATATCCTTTGTTTCGGCTAGAGTATTATTAATACATGCATAGCCTAGTCTTTGATTTACTGATAGATCCATATTTTTTATTTAGTACTAATATAATAATTTTTTGTGGAATAAAAAAATTTACATTCCATCAAATGAAGATTCATTAATCAACTCAGGTCTAGGAAATCTTTCGAAAAAATCATCATCATGTTTATATTTTTCTTGTATTAATTGTTTTCTAAAATAATTAGACATTCGGATAGTATTTGAATATAATCTTGTCTAGACATTTCCTTTCTGTAATATTTTCCAGATTTAGGTGTCCTTAAAATTAAACGTTCAATATTAATTATATGATCTCTTTGTTTAGGAAACCAATCCGGAGATGCATTTTCACATTCCATTGTAGGATTCATTTTACGATTTAACATTTCCTGTCGCAATAAGTTAAATCGATTTTTAATATATCCTATTTTATTGTAAAAGAATATTATATGTCCAGATCCTAACCTATACTCCTTTGGAATATCTCTTGAAGCGGATTTTTCGGATAATCCTACAACCCTTAAAATTTCTCGATATTCGGCAACTAAATGCTTATCACATAAATATTTAGGAGGAATAGTATTGACTCTGGTCATTATATAGATTTAGCATTACTGAAATAAAAAAATTTACATTCCATCTTTTGGTAAATTTTGAAAAAATAAATTAGGGAATTCTCCTAAACTAATTCTCCTAGCTTCCATAACTTTAGCTAAATGAGAATAATGAATTCTAGGTCTAGAAATATAATCACCTGGATTTAATTCTTCCATATTGACTAATTCTTTTTTAACTTCGTTTTTTGCTATTTTGAGCATAAATTCAATCATATTTCTTATTTTTAGAACTATATGTAGTTTCGACATCATATCCTATTTCTGTTAATATCGTATTAGTACTATCGTATCTAGTTACGGTAATCTGACTCATACATAATGTTGATATTAGGAGCATCACTGCTATATACAATAGTTTCATTGTTTTTATTTATGCTTTGATTAATATAGTAAACCTGCTCCGTCCAATACTGAGTAATTACCATTTTGATATTGTATTGTTACTATATTTTCACCATTATAGAAGAATGTATAATCGATGTTGTGTCCGTTAGTATCTACACATTTATAATTAATCCACGTCATATTAAGAGCATCGATACCCACTTCAAGTATTTTATAATGTAGCGTGGTAGTTGTATCATTATGTGATGATATTACGGTTAATATAGACTCATCGTCGTTGGAAATATACGATGTCTCCATATTTTTTCGAGTCTCGTTTAAATACTCGTTGTTACTATCATATGTAGTCATGGTGATTTGACTCATACATAATGTAGATAATATTAGCATTAATGCTGTGCACAATCCTTTCATAATGTTTAATTTTAATTATTTCTAATATATTTTCCTAGATCACTGTCATTAGGAAATTTACTTTTTAGTTTATCGAAGTAAATATTGAATTCACTATCAATGACGGTTTGTTTACTATGTCCAATACTGATTAAATATTCTAATAATGCTTTCATAATTTTATTGTTCTTATATAAATTCTACTTCTTTTCCGCTATATATTAATCCTTTATTCCACATACCATTCTTTATACTCCCATCAATTAATGCTTTACCATCTTTAACTTCAAGTACTCTACCTTGTGGTGTTGAATCTAAGAAACTGTCACGGTTACCTGGAACATAAACTTTATATTCAGCTGGATAATCTAGCCACCAATCACAGAAGTAACGCCTTTCATTTGAATACTCTTCTCTATAATTAGTAGCATCTCCACAGTGAATTAATAAGTCTACTTTAGTTTGCAGTTCATCCAAATGGAATTGGTGAGTGTCACTTAGTATTTTTAGTTTCATCTTCGCTTATTTAAACTTATTGTTATATCTCTTTGTATAATACTATAAAATCTTGTTTTGTTTGGGCGTTATAAGTAATACTACATCATACGTTCCAATTAACATTTTGTTTCAAAAATTTTTTAAAAATTTACAAATTTCCTCGCACAAATTACTGATTAAAAATATCTGCTCGTTTTAATTTAAAATATTTAACGCCATCCATTTTTTTTGTTGATGAAACTATTTTATGAGAATAACACAAATTCCAATCACCATAAGAATGATTTTTAAAATCTCTGCCATACCCACCAAAAACATTTTCGTTTGATACTTGTAAATGAGTATCATCTGTTAATCCAATGCACTTGAAAATAAAAGCGTGATTTGTATTGTCGGAACAATAAAACCAATCACCAATATTTATTTTATCATTATTTGTTATATAGTACTCGTTTTCAAGTTCAACCAACATTTCTATTAATTTAATTTTTCTGATCTACAATACTTTTTCGGTTTCTGTAAGTCGCATATTTTGCCACCCCTTCGTACATATTTCCAACCACTTTATTTAAGTTACCTAAAGATTCATTTAATGATACGATTCTGCCTTTTTGGTCAATATAACTACACCACCAAGCCGCTTTATCTTCGTTCCAGTAAACCTCCTGCAAGTCTTTTGTATCGCAATTCTCAATAATATCACCCTCAAAAACTTCTGTGCCATTTATTTCAGCATCATTTGATCCTGTATATTGCATTATAATTGCATCATCTCTTAATATCCCAAAGAAACGGCTAATTCCATAATTTGTACTAATCGGCATTGTTAACATTTTGCCGTCATCAAACGCTCTAAAATTTAATTCTCTTTTCATTTTTATTTAGTGTATTTATAATATTGCTTTTTTATCTTGTCTCTTAGAATAGCAGCATATTCATAATTCTCATCATCTAATGCATCTTCTAATAAATCTTCTAGGCTTGTATGTTTATCTTTTATAACATGTCCTAAAAATTGTTGTTTAAAAACTAATCTAAATTCAATCAACTCTCTACACATTTCTCTCCAATCTACAGACATATGTCTAAGTATAGGTGTAGCCGGTTCACCATTTTGTATAATATTATTAATAACATACGGATCGTCATCTAAGTGGAACAAGAAAAAATCTATTGGTAAAAAATCTACTTTATTTTGTCTGCTCGTAAATATAATATTAGAATACGGAATCCCTAGTCTTTCTGTTACTTTAAGAAGATCTATATTACTTCCTTCATTATATCTTGAAGTAGTAACCCAGACATCTATACCATTTGTTAATAGTTCTTTTGCGAATTCTTCTACTGAGGGTATACTTAGTACACCATCAAAATCAAAACTTACGTTTATTTGTGTTTTCATTTTTTTTTAGTTTTTAACTATATTTCAGATATTAGTATTATGTTTTAAGAACTCACTTCCGGATACACTGAGCATAATCTTTATCAGGATAGAATCTAGTGGTACTAGTTTTATAGGTCTTCTAGCCTTTTAAAATGATCGTATGTAATTGATACTTGTACAAAATCTATTCCATGTTCGATATGTCCAGGCTGATATGTATGCCACGTATCAATCTTCGTGTTGTTATCCCATTGAAACTTATCAGATACAATATATGCTAGCGTATCAATGTCACGTATTTTAATCCAGATGTTTATCCTCATTACATATTAGTTTATAACGCTTCGGTTTTAGTTGATACTGTTATTGTGTAATGCAGTAGACCTGACATGGATGCAAAGCTACAATCTATTATATGCTGATTACTAGTTATAGTCTTTAAAAAAGCATTAATTTTACTTTCTAAAATCTCACTACTTTTACCTGTTATTACTGTGCATGAAATTGTAGGTTTCGTTGAAATAATAGGTGTTTCCATAATTAAATTTTCAGATTTTTGCAGGTTTAACGAATGTGGGTTAACTTTATTATTTGATACTGTTAAATCAATACCACTTTCATCACTTCCAATATTAGTAAGCGAATCCTCGTGTGTTCGCATCGCTTGTCCAATAAATCCGGGTATCATTTTATCTTTCCAACTCATAATTTTAAATTTTAATTATTATACAATGTATTAATATTCAAGTTTCGCGCTAGCTATCGCTTTTTTGAGGGTTAGGATTACACATTATAATTTTAAATTCTCCTCTTTCTGAATCGGTTAAAGTAAATGATATACCCTTATAGTTAAGTCCATCTTGTTCGATAATCGCTACTTCTTTTCCTGATGTAGTTACTTCTCCGTCTACATTAAATGCTTCCTTAAGGAATGATTTAACTCCATTTAATTGATCGTCCATTGCATTCTTAATCTCAGTGTGGTGTTCCATAATTTTTTATTTTTTATAGTTAGCGTCATGTCCAGATCTATCGTACCTTTCAAAGATGCATGTGAATTTACATACACTGCGTGTTGACTTGTTAATTACTCGGTGAAAACTTCCGGCTTTAATTAAGAACGTATCTCCGGGTACTGCTGCATGTGAAATGTCATCTATTATCATTATGCTATTTCCATCAGTGAAAGTATAAACTTCCTCTTGATCTACATGAGAATGTCCCCGTGTAGATTGTCCAGGTTTTAGTATAGTCTGTGACAATGTTAAGTTATTCAAGAAGTTGTTGTCAATCAACGTATACGTTTCATTATCCTTTATAATGTCTCCTGCAATATTATCCAATTTTACCTTCATTTCTATGTTTGTTATATTAACTGTCAAATTCATCAATGTAATCAGAAGCACGTTGCCTAGGAATATAAGATGATTTCTCGTAATGTTTTAAATAAATTGCCTGTTGTCTAATTCCAAATTCGCGTGTTAATTTGTTGAAATTTGGATACTCGGATTTTCCAATGTCTATGCAATTATTAGCCATTTTATATGCGTTGAAACTATTAGTTCTTCCTCTTATATTTCCATCTGAATCTGAGCTTTTTAATATTGCTTGAGATAATTGATCAAACGTCTCAGCTGAATTGACTACTTCATATATTAATCCCATTGTATTTGTCATATTCATATGTTTAGATAATTATTATACTAATTATATTTGTAAGATTACACAGATAAATAATACAGATGAAAGCACTTAGTTTTAATAATTGGAATATGATAACAGAGGCAGTGATAGAATGGAAATCACAGGTTGGCTTATCTGAATTCTATAACGATGCGATTGAATTAATTGAGTTGAAGAGCGATAGATCAAATATTGATTATTTATTAATTAGCGAGTTAAGGACTATCGGGGATAACAATGGAATAGACGTAGTTACATATGAAGAATTTTTAGATGAATTACCAGATGAATTAATGCATACTGCTCCACCTAAGCGTGCTGGTTTATTTGCTATGGTTAATCCAAACACAAACATGCCAATTGTAGTGGTTGCAATTTCAAAAATGCATAAAAGAGAGATTGATTATATATATCATATGCTTAAGCATGAGGCTATTCACATAGAACAATTTAGTAGACGACCAGATAACGTCAAGCATGCTGAGCTAGATCCAACAAATCAATCTGAGTACTTCTCTAATAAGGACGAGGTTATGGCATTTTCGCACTCAATTGCGGATATGATTAGAACATCGGGTATGTATTCAAGTGTTGAAGATGCAATGCATCATCTTATTGATATTAGATTATACAACACAATTAAGAAGAGTGTTAACGCTAAGATTCTTAAGAGGTACCATAAATATATATACATGTATTTACAAAATGAATTATAATATTTCAATTGAAATATTAAATAAATAACAAAAATGAACATTTAACTATGGGGAATATTTTAAATTACGACAAATGGTTAGCATTATTTGAGCAAGTTGAGTTACAACAAGTTACCTTTAAATCGTTAAAGGGATCGACTGTCGATAATAAGGTGATACATGATGCACAAATCATGGCACAAAACTCCGTTAGATATGGTAAACCAGGTAGCGTTGAAAAGCTATGGAAATATTTTCCGGAACTAGGATCAGCACTAATAGCTAAGGCTAAAATAAAGAATCTTTATGATTATTATGATAAGGCGGGACAATATCAAGTTCATGACTCAACGTTAACAGGAGCAGGCACTAAATATCTATATAGTTTTGGAGGTAAAGTTATCCTACTTGATAGAACAGGTAAAGATGATAAACTTACATATAAAGATAAGGATACATTTATTGAGTCATATAATTCTAAGAATTTAGAATTATGGAAAGCTGGTAAAACCCCACAACAATTAGGATACATTGCAACTAATCAATGGAATAGTCACGGTATTCACATCGTAACTGGTGCTAGAGTATCAAATGATAAAAAGCCGACATATAGCGGAGCCACACCTCTGTTTACATATAAATTAAGAGGTAAAACATACGGAACATATGCATATTTTAAAGGTAGATCATTGAAGGAGTGGAACGGAGGAGACACGTTATATACAATGCTAGATGAGGTATATAAGTTTAATGATTTAAATGTGCACGGGTCTATAAAGCAGACTCACATTCCTTATATGGAAGTTATGTATCAGAGTAAAACAATGACAAATTTAAATAAGCTGCCTGGATTATATTTCGACGAAACTAAGCAGGAAATAACTAAAAATGCATGGTTGACCGGAGATAATACAAGCGTAGAAACCGATATTAAAATTACTAAATATCCAGACAAGACTTGGAAAGAGCCCGGTGCATTTAAAACAGGAGAATTTAAAGTTGCGGATTCTGGAACAGCACAAGCATTTATTAAGCGAGTAATTCAGGAAATTGAGGCATATAAGGAAGATAAAACTTCGGTAACTATTGGAGAGCTACAAATAGTATCGTCATCTAGTAATTTCTACGGAGGAACGGTTCCAGCTACACACAGTAATGATGGAAAGAAATTAGATAGCACCGATAAAAAATCAGGAGATCCTTTTCCAAACACCGAATCTTATAAGGAACTAAGTGGGTCCGATGCAAATAATAAACTTGCATATTTAAGAGGTAAAGAATTTGCCGCATACTTAAATGACGAAGTATCTAAAATTGAAGGAGTTAAATTAAATGGAGACATTAAAGTATTCTGGAGAATTACAGATACTGGAGGAAAGGTTGATAGTAATAGAGACAAAACCTTGTATCCAGAGGACGGACAATATGTAAAGGTTAATATTAAAGCTGGAGGAGAATCTAGGGAAGTTATTACAACTGAAACAACAACAATTGGAGTTAAAGGGTATGTTACATTAACAAATCTTAATAGTATTGACTATAGTTATTACCGGGCACCTGGGGTACAAGCTCATCCTAATGCTAAGTTCTCAGGAATGATTAATGCTATTTCAGCTTTATTAGGAATGAGTCACACTAAATCTACATCTACTCAATTTGCGAAGTCAAAGGGAGCAGGCAATCTTTAATATTAAAATACATTAATTAACTTACCGAGACCCAGTAGTGGTCTCGGTTTTTGTATATATAATATGACCACTATCATCTGTCTCGTATAAGCTACCATGTCCCATTTTAGTGATTGTGGAAAATACTATTATTCTACATGTGAATGATCCATCGCTATTCCTCTTAGTTGCATCAGGATTGAACGATGCACTTACTGTTTGGTAATAAATATATTCCTTAGCTCTCATTGAATATTCAATTGGTGTATTATCTAACATCGCACTATTATGTGAAGCCGATCTTGTGAATCCGCCAATTACTATTTTCCAAAAATCAGGAGAGTTAATAAATACATTAATAGTATCATTAATATTAATAGTGTCGGCAAATACAAATGGAATAGATTGAGATATTTCATATGCTCCTCTTTCTATAAACTTATTAACACCGGAATTTGATATTAATTTTGCATTATCTGTGCATTTTAACCATGAATTATTTGGATCGTTAGTATGACCAATTGAATTCCTAGTAGTATACCAATCTGATTTATGTTGGATTATAGCACTTCCTGTTGTATCTAGTACAACTTCATCAGTTAATCCGTTCGATGCTCTATATTCCACCATTATTTTGTGAAATTCAGCCTGACCTTTGATATTCGCATTAATGATGTTATTTTGCGATAATACTAATGTTGTGGTAAGTGTTAATATAAGAGTTAAGAGTTTCATGGCGTGTGTTTTGGTTACATATCTATTATACTACAATAAATACTACTATTAATAAAATAGGTGTATTAGAATCAACGGGAGTGACTGTTTATATTATTATAATAATGATAAATAATAAAAAATCAACATCAAATGGCTAAAATAAATCCATATTTTAAGTTGGTAAATGATATTCTTAAAGAAAACGGTAAGTATTCACAGGGCAGAATATATTTAATGTTGTCAGTATTTGCATATTACATTACGCTTGGTGTGTTAATGATAGCAGGAATTAAAAATAGTGATATTGATATTGACAATTTTAAATTAATAATAGATGCATTAGAATATGCGATGACCCTATTTGGAAGTTACGTATTCGGTGGTAAATTTATAAGTGGATATACAACGATTAAAGGAAAGATTTAATTAATGTTAGTGTATGAAATCGGTTTTATTTTTATTAAAACTGTTTTATACATATTGTTATATGTAGGAGTGGTTAGTTTATTACTAAATTATTCGGAGAACTGAGATAAATTTTAGAAAGTGTATTTTTTTACTTAATATATAAAATATTGAAAATATGAAAGAATTAAGACATATTATGTTATTTGAAAATTTCCTAAAAGGAAATTATAGATATAAATTATTAGCTAACACAGAATGGGATTTAGAGTTCATACATAAATATATGGAAAGAGATAATATAAAATGTAAAACAGTTGAACTAAATGAAACATTACAAGAAGGTGAAACTTATGGAACATCTAATGAAAAACCGCCATCTTGGACAGTATCTGGAATAACAATAAAAATTGAGGATGTACAAAAGTATCTTGATGAAAATAATATACAAGTAGTTGAAATTCCAATAAAATATATATTTAGTCTATGTGCCCATATAGATAAAACTGATAAAAGAACATTAGATAGAAGCGAAAGGTCTGATTTAAAATTCCCAATAATAGTTTTAAAAAAGAATGGAAAATATCATATGATTCTTGATGGACATCATAGATTGTTAAAGGCTAAAAATAATAATATTGATAAAATAAAGACAAGAGTGTTTAATTTAGAAGATGCTCCTGATGAATATAAAAAAGTGTTATGCTAAAAATTATTAAAATGTGTGGTACGAATGTAATACTTACACATAATATACTAGTATATTAACCTATCTGTTCTTGGATATATAAAACCTACAGTAGATTTAATATTATCAATTGCATAGTAGAACCCTCTAATTGTAGTTATATTGTCACTGTAACTCATGATTGAAATATCTAATTTAATTGCACCAAATTTTGATATAATATTACGAATTGATTTGCAATCATCTATATGGTTACGAATTGAATTAGCTTGATTATCATCAATATTAAATTCAATATATTCCCATTGCATTCCGCCACCCTGTTTCATATTAACAGTATCGGTCATATGATCAGGTGATATTTCAGTGAATTTTTCTCCGTTAAGATCTAAATCATGATCTCTAAATCCCTGTGATAGTACATAATTTGATATTAAAATTAATGTTAGAATACTTATTAGATTTTTCATATTAAAGTTTTTAATTGATTATAATATTATTATACTAAACTATTATGATATTTTTCGTATATTGTAATAACTTAAATATTAATAATGTCCTTGCTTATCTGTGGACTTCTCTACTGAAACGTTATTTGGTATAGATGGAATAGGAATAGCAGGCATAGCAGGTCCCATGATCATCTTAACGTTTTTACGGCACATTGCTGTATATTCTGCTGTCTTAGTTAATTCGCTAGTTCTCCATGTTTCAATATATGTAAGTGTGGTTTTAAATAACTCCATACCTATGCCCGCCTCGTCTGCTTCTAATTTTATATACGATTTGTATCTATCAGCAACTGTGTCTATGTGAGACTTCAAATTCATTGTAGTATAATCCTTTATAGCTGTTGTTACTTCTACAAACGTGAAGTCGGTAATAGGCACCGTCCGTTTATGCTTTGTGACAAATTCATCTCCGTTTATTTTACTAACTTTTAGTATTTGTCCCCGCTTAGTGTTATCGTTTATTGAAGGTACTGCAAAATGGTTCAATATATCACCCGCGGGTGTATCATTAAAATATTCTAATTGTCCTGACTTATTGTCTTCATGTTGTTTTATTACTTTCGCTGAAAGCATTGTATACCCACAACTGGTTGCGAAACTAACCATTGAACCTTTTAAACTAGAACGAGTATTTGTGTAGAAACTGTCGAGATTGTTCTTATTAAGAACTAAGATTATTTCAGAATTAATTGACATTTTATGTTCTTCGCTTTTTGCAATTGCTCGGCCTAATGCAAATATACCATTACCGGTTGCTTCTATTTGACGTTTATTAAGTTCCTCTTTAGTTATAACCATATGTGCAACCGTATCTTCTGATTCTTCTATTTGTTTATCTCCAATTTTAAGGTAATTGTTGCCATTTTGTTTTTTAGTACCCATATAATAAGTATCGCTATCTGCATCCTTAAACAGTGCAGAGTCTTTAGTTATGGCTCCATTAACCTTTAATTGTGTGAACTTAATAAATTTATTAGTTGCATCAATAGTAGTCGTCGGGTTCTTAGATGCACCTGTTAATAGCGCTGAGATATCACCTTGTTCAACTTGCTCGTTAATTCTATTCCAATCATTAAAATTTAATACATTTATTTATTTATTATTTTATCATTTACATATCAAAAAGTAAATCATCGATACCTAGCTCCTTAAATGGATCATCAGTATAGAACTTCTTGTGTACTTTTCCTAGTGCTACAAATTGTAAGAACATGGAAGCAACTACCGCCATTGTGTGAATTTCAGACATATGAGATAAACTTGCTTTTTGTCTTCCTGAATATGAATCATCTTCAGGGTTGTATTCTCCCTCAGTTGCAGCTAATTTTTGGAAAGCATCTAATTTAGGTTTTAGTGCATCTTCATCTAGTGTTACTGAACTAATTTCATAAGACAATTTAGATAATTTGTTCTTTTTATCTATTGCGCCTTGGTTGTCTGAGTATCTATTGTTAATTTCTGCCCATTCAGCGGGTGTAATATTTCCAACTAATTCTTTAAATTCATCAGATTTCTTATCTGATGCATCTCCTACGAACTTCTGAGCTATAGTATTAAAGTTGCTAATAAAGTACTTAATGAATTGTTTAGCAGTAACCTCTTTAATATCAACTCGAGTTTTCCTTTTATCATTAACCCTAGTTTCTTCTTCCATTATGTATAAAACTGAATCATCGTCCATATCATCCGCCATTTGACCGATTGTACCTTCCCATGCTGATATTGGATCTCCTGAATCTCCATCAAGAGTAACGACTCTCATATAAAGACCTCTTTTATTAGAAGTTCCTTGCTCTCTTGCATCTTCTGTGTTACGAATATCTGCATCTAACATTTGCGACTTAGACATTTTACCTGTTTTACGAGTTAAATAATGAATCTGATCTTGATTTGGGTTTACTAAGATTAACCTAAGTCCAGAATCCTTTCTTGAATCCAATAATTGAGTTAGGTAATGATATATGTTTCGCTTACCTGATTTTGATCCCTTTACTTCTATATCGTGAGATAGTGGAGCATCTTCTCTTTCCGGCCACGGTCCACCCTTTGCTTTATAAGGTTCCTTACGTGTGTGAAACTTTGAAGTTTCTCTTCCTGATGTAGGATCTTTTTGTACATCTCCATTTTGAGACATCCTGTGAACTTTACCACTAAGTTTGTGAATAAACTGCATTAGGTTTTTTGGAACTCCTAATTTTGTAAGTTCCGATGCCATTTCATTTATTGCACCAGTGTTGTTAAAATTAGCAAATCCCTTGATATAATTGTTGATTTTCATAATTAATAGGTTTTTTGTCGATATTTTTATTATTTATCAGCGTTGAGTGTTATTTTTTATTCAATAATGTAAAACATATTATACATATAAATAAAAAAGTCCCTCGATAGAGGGACTTTTTATCGTATTAATTCTATTTCAAGTTTAGGCCTGATTTTACGCTCAATTTTAAAGTTCATATTTAAAGAGTGGCCTCTCAGTTTAGATATGGTATCAGTACCTGGGATACCTTCCATTGTTTTTCCATGTATTGAATCACCTTTTATATATCCCATATCGTCAATCTGATCCAGTGGTTTATTATATTCAATTATTATCATGTCAACTGTATGAAGCTTATGAGTTATATTAAATTTACCGAAGTCCCATTTCTTTTCATCTATAATATCAAATATTTCCTTTCCAAGCTGGCCTAAAAATGTAATTTTATTAGGCCACTTCCGATGTTCATATGCAAGGTTCTGTATATTCTCAGATATAATATTGAATAATAGTATTGGAAAATCATTTCCCTTTAGTATTGGAACCTTAAATTTCACGTATTTTAAAATCTTCTATGTTAGGCGTAGTATTAGTGTTCATATTAGATAGAATATTTTTAATGATGGCATTTATTTTATATTCATCATATCCTTCTATTGAATAGTCTTTTCCATTTTTTATAAATGTTCTTATCTTTCCATCTAAACAATTAATATTGAACCTACTCGGGGGATTAGCAATTACTCCAAAACTATATATGAAACCTTCACGGTCATAGTGTTTAGGACTAGCATTTGCATATCTCTCTAATACCGCATATATATCCTCTGCTATTTTAGTAGGAATTCGTTCCATGTGTTATTTGATGATGCCCATTATATTAGATTCATCAACTTTAATAACTGACATTTCAGACATCGAATCCTTAAACTCTACATTTAATTTGTCTTCTACGTCAGAAACACTTGTTCCTTCTACTATGTAATTTTCTTTAGTCTTTTGAATTTTTCCAGTCTTATCGTTAACTGTTTCAAATTGTATTCTTGCTGTGTAATATTTCATGTTTTTAATTTTGATTGTTAATTAATATATTGTATTATACTTAATAATAATAATTAGTTTAATTATTAAATCGACTACTTGACTTTTAATGAATTTACCATATTATCGATGGCAATACATTCATTAAAAGTATTTGCGGTATGTTTATCATTTCTCAATTTAATGAAGACGGGGTGTAATAGTGAATAGTTTCCTTTACTGTCGTGTGATATTCCAGAGCATTTTACTTCAACAATTGTTCCCATTAATTTATCCTGATTGTTAGTTATGTATTTCATATCAACATCTGAAATTCCAGCAGGAGATGTTTTAAGTAATCCATCTTCACATTCAACATCAATTGACGATATTAACAATTCATTCTTAGATCCAGGAGTTCCATAATTAAAGCTTACAATCTTTAAATCATAATAGTCAACTTTTTTCATCTTGATCTGCCAGTTTGGCTTTCCGTCCTTCCATATACCATCTATTGATTTAAGAATAGTTCCTTCTAATCCTCTATTTAAAGCATCTACAAAGTGCTCCATTGCTTCTGAGTATGACGTTACTATCTTATGTTCGACAATATCAACATTCATGTCAGTATCTTGATTAGCAATGATCTCAATCATTAACTCATGTAATCGTTTACTATATGGTACTAGAGATTTATTAGCATCATAATATTCTAATTCAATCCTATCCCATACCGTATAAACAATTAGATTTAGTAATTCGTTATACGTTCGATTGTATCGTTCAAATAAGTGAGACATTTCATCACTTACGTCAATTCCGTCTCTTAATTTTGTAGTAATTCCAATTACTGAATTTACGATTCCATTAGCAGTATTCCTATCGAACCCCGGGATAGTTAATTCCCCATTTAATACACAGTCGCCGAACTTAGATAGATCATCCATTAGTTTTGATCCAGTAAGTAATGTAGTTTCTCCAGATCTAGATTCTAAATATGCTTCGCCATCTTCTATGATAGCATTACAATATCTGCCATCCATTTTGATTTGACTGTAAGCCATTGTTCTAGTTTCCGTTCCTTTAGTTTGCGTATTAGTTGGAGTAAATATATCCTTCGCTAATTTTTCACTAAATGCTTTAGCTCCCATGTAAGGAGTTTTTTCAATTAATTTAGGAAATATCTTATTGATGTTAGATGTACCCATTCCAATCTTTAAATCTTTTTCAATTATTCGTTGAATAACGTAAGCATCGTCAGGAGATGATGTTCCCAATATTGATTTAAGATGTTCAATTCCTGCATGTCCAGTAACATCCCGGTTGCTTAATTGAGATAATCCTCCGTCAATCGATGATTCTAAATCTCCAACAAACGCAGATTGTTTAAAGTCAGGAAGCTTCTTAATATAATATTTTACCCTTGGACTTTTAGCCGCATATAATACTTTCTTTAATAGTTCATTACTATCATATTTTCTAAGGATATTCATTTTAGCGTTTGAACCTGGTTCATTTGCTATTTCGTCAAGTATTGCTTTAATATTCATAATATTATTATACTAAATTTCCTTATAATATAAAAACCCGAGAAGTAGCGATACTATCTCGGGGGTTTTTCATAGCGTAACTATGACGGGTCCTAAGCCGTTAAAATTTTAAAGTAGGATTCTCCATGTTTAAATGAGCATCTGCCCATCCTGATTTAAGTTCTACTGCATATTGTGCAGGTGCTTTACTTTTGTATATTTTTAAATTTTCATCTGATTCTCCATTATATGGATCCATTGTAAAGCTATCTACCATATTCATATCTGCATCAAAGAATAAGATATCAAGTGCATAATTAACGTTTTTCATCCAGAAATCTAATATACTTGGATTTTCATATATAAATATCATGCCAGTATTGGCATGGGGCTCATCTGAGTCCATTAAACCTCTTGCCTTTGTATTATCATTTGCAGCTACTATAAGTTTAATAGGAGTGCCTGATATGCTAGCGCTTATTTCCTTTCCATCGATGTCACTTTTTCGACAAAAACCTTCAAACATTGGAATTATTCTATGTGTAATATATTGCATATATGATTATTTATCTAATTAGAAGTTGATAACTATGTTATAACGATATTAGCATATCCATTAATTCTTGCTGAGGAAACATATCAGATTTATCTTTCCTTATATTAGAATGTGTTAGTAGACCTTTAGCTTTGCCATAATATGCATCTTTATTCCATTCGAATGCATCTGCACCTTTTGCTTTAATCCATGTTGGTAATCCTGCTATAATGTCAATATTATCTCTATCACCAATAAATAATATTAAATTTTTCAATGATTCAATTTGCATATCAGAATATTTGTGCCATGTTGAGTGACCTCTAAATGGCTTATCTAATATAACTATTTGTGAATCATCTGCTAATACTCCAGAATATGTATAATATGAATTTGGGTTTTTAGTTATCCAAATACCGTTTTTAGTATATCCACCCTTTGTTAAATATGCAAAGTTATTTACTTCAATACCTACTGAGTTTTTATGCATACTCTGAGAACCATTCTTTCCTAAGTGCCATCCATAATTTCCAGCAGGAAATGATTGTACAACATCACCGTCATAACTATCATCGTCACCCTTAACACTTGGTCCGCCAATTATGAATTCAGTTGAAACTGCTCCTCTAGAATCTCTACCCCAATGATCGATTGTTTTATATGGATTTTGCCAGCCGGCAGTATGGTGCAAAAACATATATTCTGGATTAATTGGACCTTGTTTGTATTCAGATATTGGTAAAAAATGTTTGTTTATAATTAATCCATTTTCTGTAGAATAGTACGTCTCCGAAAGGTCAGTAGTAGCCAAACCCATACAATTCCAAGTGGCAGGGCCCACAATGCCATCAGCAACAAGACCATTATCGGCTTGCCATTCTTTAACAGATCTTTCTGTTCCTTTACCAAAGATGCCATCTATTGTAATATCCAAGAATTCCTGAAGTTCATTAACATAATTTCCGATGGTTCCAATTTTTAAAATCATAATTAATTTTTAATGAGCACTAGAATATGGAGCGTCGTATATGAAGTTCCCTATTCTAGCGTTTGAGATATTGATGAATATATTAAGCTTCTTCTTCTTCTTCTTCTTCTTCTTCTTCTTCGCCTTCTTCAGTTTCCTCTTCCATTCCCTCTTCGTCTTCACCTTCTTCATCTGGTTCTAACGCTTCAAGTCTTTCAGTTAAATCATCAATCATAGCCTTTAGGTCTTCTAGAGTAACTTCTTCCTCTTCCATTCCCTCTTCGTCTTCTGCAAATTCATCTGCAGCTTGGTCTTCTTCTTCTTCTTCTGGATTAGCTCCATATTGCATTCCTGCACTTAAGCCATCTTCTTCTTCGAAACCGGCTTGTTCGTTTAATGCCTTTGATTTCATGAATCCTTTAAAATCTTTTACTTTACTCATTACGATATAATTTTTTATTATTTATCATCAGCTATTTAACAAAATACGATTTTTATTTTTTTATCCAATGCATAATTATTTTTTAGCTTCTTCTAATTGTTCGTCTAATTTGTTGATTTCTCCCATCGCTGGACGTAATAGCATACTAGCAGTAAATAACTTAGTCGCGGAATCAGATCCCTTGCCTTCAAAATTATTCATAAAGAATCCTACAGATTCAATACATGCAGAAGTTAATTCAACCTCATATCTAGTTTCCCTATCTTGAGTTTTAAGTCCCTGTACGATACTAACTAACTCAGATTTTGCTACTAATAGTAAGTATGCTTGTTGCGGCCCTTTAAATGTGGATTTTTCCATTAAATTTCTAAAGAATACAGCATCTCCATACGCTATACCTACTGTAAATTTTCCCATTCGTTTAATCTTAAGGTCTTCATAAACCTGTTCAGCGGGACTAAGCTTTAATTCTTTAACATCCGCTTGAACGGTATCCTCAATTACAGTATCTATAATTTCTAATTCATTTTTAGTTTCTTGCATAATATTGTAAATTTTATAATATTATACTAAACACACAATAAGAAGTTTTAATTAAGTTACAATATTAGGTGTTTTTCCTGCTTGTTTATCAAGGTCTTTGAATCCATACTTATTGATTATTGATATAAGCACATCCGCATAAGTACCACTTGTCGCATATCCAGCAGACTGTAGTGCTTTTGCCTGTTCCTCTGGTGTCGTTGCATCTCTTACGATTTGATATCTCGATAATGTTAATAGTAAGTTAGAGTGATCTAATATGCTGTCTTTCAGTGATGCATATTTTCTAAAATCCAGCGTATATGTTCCCTCTTTTCCATCGTATACCTCGGATGTAGATGCAGATACCTTACTTCCATCCCAGTATTTAGTATGTGATCCACTTGCTTTTATTCCAAACATGTTATTAGCGCCACTAATCGTTGATTTACCCCACCCTGTTTCTAGTGCAGCCTGTGCAAGTTTAACAGATGGAAATAGAGTAGTTCCTTCGGTTGCTGATATCATAGATGGTCCATATTTACTCATAAAGTCGGATGGACTTAATTTAATATTAGTGGATACATTATTATCTTCAATAGTAATATAGTCATTACTGTTTGTTTTAGAAATTACTCCACTTTTTGCCGCAATAACAAATAATTTTTTAAATACTATCCCAACAGGTGTATTTGTTATATCATCGTTATTCATTACAATTGTTTCTCCGTTTAGCAGTACTTCCCCAATTAGTTTCATATTACGGTCATATACTTTAAACATATCTCCTTTGTATTTTGCAGTAAGAAATCTTTTGTTTGCTTTATCATATACCTTATAGTAATATTTTCCTTTATTACGTGCACCGTTTTGTGCAATATTAGTACTTGATTCGACTCCAATATTTGATATATTGTTACGACTAGTGCCACTACCATCCCATTCAGTCTTATATTTTCCTTTATATCTAAATGATGCAGTCTTAGTTGGATTTCTATTTGCGACTGAGTTCCATCCAGAAAGTGTGTAGTTTATTTCTATTTGTCCCTTTTTATCTCCTTCAAATCCACCAGATGAATTTGATACTATTTTATTATCATCTACTACCACACCAACGTGTCCAGGCTTAGTGCCTCTTCTAGTTAGTATGATATCACCTGGTATACTATCTGATTTCCAGTTTGATATCTTAACCCAGTCGGATGACGTATTCATGTAGTCCCACATATTAGATGTGCTTAATTCTATTGTTTTATTGTTTATCATGGGGTATCCAGTTGCTCTATAAAAAATAAGAGATACTGCTGCTGCGCATCCTAGTGATCCGGTTTCAGTGCCAGGAACGTTTCTAGTTGGAACGTTAATATTAGCATACGCAGATTTTACAATATCACCAAGTGGGCCGTTTATAGGGATATCAGTAGGTTCATGAGATGATTTATCTGTTAACCCTATTTTACTTCCAAAACTATCTATATTTGAAGGAACTGAATCTTCTTCTATATGTTTAAGGCGATCGGTGTTTAGCCAATTATCAAATGTTTCTATTTCTGTCATATCGTAATTGTTATTTATTTATTTATTTCATCCTATCTAATATAATCATTTGAGATATATGCATTTTTGAATATACCACATCTATATCTATAAATCCGGCCCAATCTACTTCATCAAGTTGAAGTTGAGATTTCGGAACTCGGTGATCATTTAATCCAATCTGTTCAGGACTATCTATTGTCATTGTGAAATAAATTAATTGAGACTTAACCTTTCCATTTTTTCCAAAATGATTAGCTACTTGTGGAGCTAAATCAAGTTCATTAGACCTGATAATTATACCAGTTTCTTCCTTGAGTTCTCTAATAGCAGCTTCTTTTTCTGATTCTCCATGCTCAATACCACCCTTTGGAATTCCATATGCACTCTTGTTCCAACTTCCATTAGTTGGATGAACTACTAATATCTTGTTACCCCATTTAATAGCGACGCCTGCTGTATTCTTACTTATAGATGGATCTATATCTTCATATGATTCAGTCATTATAAAATCGTTAAAGTTTTTTACCTTCATTTTTGTTGTTTATAATATTTTGAATAATTCATGGTGTGTTTAGATTTAACAAGCATTGAATCATAATGTTTTTGCTTATAATACTTACTTACACTTTCTTCAATCATTTTATTTTTAACCCAGTTTGGAATCTTAGTTGAATAATAATCATTATATGCATATTCATATACGGTAAGTGCTTGGTGCGGATTAAGATCTAATTTTCTGTTAACTCCATTTACGTATAATCCTCCTTGTATTGATTCATATATTTCAATATTATAAAAATCTAGGTCGTACTTTTTATGTAACGTTCTAGCTATATTTTTAACCTCGGTCATTAATGCAAATCTTCTCATATCCACATCTAATGGAAATTTGTTGATTTTTTCAACAATACTAATAGGTTCTCCTTTAAAAGATAGAACGTTAAATTTTGTTTTAGGTACTATCTTTTCTCTAAATCGTTCATAAACTCCTTCAGATGCTCTTAATTTACCAATTGTTTTAAATTCAGTTTCACTATTTTTACTATATGCAGTAATAGGGAACTTTAATTGTTTAGTATCTTTTATATTATACTTTTGATTTGTAATAAACTTCTCATTCTTAAAATCATCGAATACTTCTTCAATTGATGGCATCTCATTTAAATTGTACGTGAATTCACCTGACTCGTATATTGCAGTTGATTCGCTTGTAAAATCGTCTGATACTATTATCGGAATATTCTTATGATTTTCCTTAAGATCAAACTTATTTTTAATGTAATCAAAGTACGGAAATTCAATAGTTTCATTAGTAGCAATTGCCACCCTATTAATAAATGAGGCTACATCATTTGAATATTGTCTAGTATATTGATCGAAGTTCTTAAAATTCACGGGTATCTACTATTTTTATTATTTATTATGAGATAAATAAAATAAAACCTACATAAAATGGTTAATTCATTTAAATCCTGGGGTGAAGTAAACGAAGCTACTGGAAGTAAGCAAGTTTATATCTCACCATCCGGTCATAAATTTAAAGTAGTTATTAAAATACAAAATTCTACTAATTTCATGGTTAAGACAATTGGCGAAATGGAACTGTTAGACGCGAATTCAAATATGACTAACAAAGGAGCATCGTCTATTAAACAGTACTTTAATAGTCAACAGGCGTTTATAAACACTGTTGGAAAATTAGATAACTCTTTTTTTACTAAGAATTTTATCATATATACTGTAGTTAGAGACACTAACCGAAAGGAAAAGATACAGTTTACTGTTGCAATAAGATCCGAGGTTGAAGGATTAGATGCGGCTGCTCAATTTGTATCAACATCCGCACTTAAATATATTCAAAATAAAACAGAAGCACTTGATGGAATTATTACCGGAAATATAGATCAAGCAAATAACGATGAGGTACAGGGAGAATCCGAATTGGCAATAGATGGTGATGTAAAAACTGGAGAGGGAACAGATATTACAGAAGATTTGTTAGGAAATAGATTCAGATATACAATGCGGACTAATGGAGTAACTTATGTATGTACAATTGGAGGAGGAGGAGTTATTGAAATGGAACCTTATAATAATAACAAAGCAGCAGTTGGGGCGATATCATGGGACTCTCCTAAAGTTATTTGGTATACAGATGCTGATAATAATACAAGATTTATTAATAACGCACCACTATTTATGGATGCTGAAATAACAAATAATGCAGATAAGATATTCTTTACTAAGATGTTTACAGATAAAAAGTTTAGCGATGAAATTATTAAAGAATATGAAGACGAGTATGGTAATTCTGAAATAAATGGAGATAGCCTAAGAGGAATGTTATATTATGATGATTATACTCCAATATTTCATTCAAGTGCGCATGATAAAGAACCAAGTGAAATTGTTGGAACATCTACAGCTAACAGTGGAGCTCTTAGAAAGTCAACAGGTAAAAATTATACTGTTTAAACTAAATAATTAAAAATAATAAATTATAATGTATAACATAAGTAATTATAAGAATAAATTAAATGAAAAATCATCTGCTGTTGTTGCTAGTGATTTAAAGGATAGATTAAAACAATATTTAGACAATGAGGATTTTCTAGAGGAATTAAGTGGATTTCTTATTAATTTAGAAGATGGAGAGGCTACTAATTCGATAGAGCTTAATTTAGACACACGTAGTCATGGATTTCTAGAAGATGATATTCTAAATATTAGAGTAGATAAATCAGATATTAAGTCTCCTAAATTTATAATGTGGATAATGAATGACGCTTTTGCATTTGCTGACGTAGATATTGATATAGCTGCTGCAATTTTTAAACATTCAACGAAGGGAGGTCTTGGAACTATTGGCACAGGATTAAATTTTTTAGGATCACTAGTGGGATTAGGAGACGCAGGAGATGATGGAACAAACGAAGAAGAGTTAATTGGGCTAGCAGGAGCAATCGGATCAATAGCAAGAGATAAACACATAGATCCTAAGATATATTTTGACAAACTAGATTTAGTTTATAAACAAAAATATGGTAAGAGTATAACTAGTGAACTAAATACTGAATTCTCAGGAAGAGCTGAAGCAGTCGCGTTGAATACGTTTAGACGTGAAATTGAACCGTCCATAGCACGAGGAGTTAATCTTCCAAGTATATTACTTGATATAGCATTAGCTGCTGCTAGTTTTGGAACTGGAACCGCAGCAATTGCTGCGGTTAAGGGAACATCATCTGCAACTAGAATTGCATCAGCGGCTACAAAGGCCGGCAGTGTAGCAAAATCGACCAAAGTAGGAAGTGGAATTATTAAAGTAGGAAGTAAAACTCTTACTGGTTCAAAGGCTGTTATTAGTAGAATTCCTGGATTTTCTAAATTAACGTCGACTGTACAAGCAACCCATCTTGAAAAGGTAGTAAAAGTCGGAGATGTTGTAAAACATCGGCGTTCAATAACGGTAGCAGGGAAAAAAGTAATGACAACGGTGGACCATACAATCGTATCTATTGGAAAACAAGGCGTAGTTTTAAAACCACCAACTGGACAAATATTTAATGTCACTGCTTCTAATTTTTTATTAACCACTACACCTGAGCTAGCTAATAATGTATTAAACGTGGCAAAAATTAGTGCTACTACAGCAGGATTAGCACTAGCGACTAAGAAAGCAGTAGATTTAGGAGATAGTGCCGGAGATAATAACTCACCTGATAGTGCAGGGATGGTTGCAACCGCAGCGGAGGTTATGGGATGGTATGATACATTAACATCAGATCCAGCTAAGTATATAGCGGATATAATAGATATTGACGAAGAAGATAAAGGAACAACTCTTGCATCAATGCTTATGGATTTAAAGGATGGAACTGGATTTTGGGGTAATACGACAGACCAGGAAGAATTAGCAATGGCTTTAATAATTACATCGATATCTCCAGAAGGAGCAGATTCGATTAATAGTGAATATAGTAAATTGGATATTGAAATGAATGTAGGATCATTATTATCAGACGAACTAGGGGGAGACCTCGGAAAGTTTGCGACATATTGGTGGAATGCTATATCAGGAGATACTTTAAATGCGAGTGCAACTAGTATTAAAACAAGATTAACTACTAATAATAGTAAAAATAAGTAAATTAAAAAGCCGATCATTATTAATAATGATCGGCTTTTTAATGTTTTAATAATAGTGGTTTATAATTTAAACTTTCGTAAATGCTTTAATTTATTACTTTCGTAAGCTTTATCTGCACTTGTTTTTTTAAATTTCTTAGGAGATCTCATTTTTTCATAATCCTCTATAGAATAATCTTTATCTTTGTATCCAAAGTTAAAGAAGTCATTAACGTCTTTAGGAAGATCATCTTTCTCTCTATTTGCTGCATATATAACATCACCGATATCCGCTGCTCCAAACTGCTCGGCCATTTCTTGTAGATGGTCATTCAATACTTTACGGTCATCTGTGTCAAGTCCATCAAATATAGGCACAACATATGCTGCTTTCGGATTATTTTTTAACTCCTCTTTTATTTTTTCCTGAACTTTATTATATACTGGCAGAGACCCAATTACGTTGATAAATGGATCCGACAGATTATCTGGATCTACACCTATCATTAATTTAGCTATTTGTTTTCCAATAAATAATGTTAATGTTTTAGAAAATATAAATGCGTCGGTTGCCTTACTACCAAACTTGAAAGGTGTACCATATTTAGAGTCAACATGTTTCATACTACTAGCGAGTTGTTCATAGAATCCAATTATATTACTTTCGGTTCGAGTCGCAAATTTCTTACCAATAGAACTTGCTAGATCTGGACCATATCTAGAATTAAGGAAATCTACACGTTTTAACATGCTACTATTTAATTCTCCTAAAACACGACCACCGCTACTTTTAATTATAAGCTTATCGCCATTTCTAACCATTTTGGTTCCTGGCCCGGCAGCTGCCATAAAGAATTTATCAATTACCCCCATTTCAACTTTACTTAATATTACCGGGACATCGTCTGCAAGCTTTGTAGATACTTTAAAGAATTTATCAAACATATCAGCAATAGATGCAAAAAACCGTTGAAGGGGTTTACCAATACCTGGTATCCATTTTACCGCTGCTCCAAGAAAGTCTTTAAAAAATGTGTCTAATACTTGCTTAGCAAGTGGAAGTGCTTTTTTTGAAGCTTTTGCAATATAAGTTAATGCGTCGGTTCCTTTTGGCCCAGCACTTGCTAATAATGATATTGCATCATCAGATACATGTATCGCGGTAGTACCTATAATATCCGCAGTTTTTACGCCTGCTGCACCTATTCCTCCCATATAGTCAGCTGTAAATTTAACAACTGTTTTTCCAGCGACTGTTGTTTTAAATAATCCTTTTAAAATATCTCCACCAAATGGAATAACCGCTGCTATGAATGAAATTAGAGCGAGAATATACTTACTCTTGTCTCCGTTCATCGCTCTAACCATGTATATTACTCCATTTAACACATCTGCAATAACCCCTACTGGCGGGAAAAAATCGCCAAGTAAACCTACAATATCAAGCATTAGATGAAGAACTCCTAAGAAAGAGCCTTCTTCAGTTAGACCACTAAGAATCGACTTAAACATACCAGGTAGGGATGCCATGCTAGATTCAGGTACATTAGGGTCAGCTTTAAGATTGTTCTGTATTATACTAGATGTAGACTGTTCAGTTGACGACAGTGCAGCATCGTCCTCATTTAATCGTATAGATTTTAAGTTATTAGGGATAGATTTAAATGCTTCGTTAATTCTAGCTATCTCAGATTTAGGTATATTATAATTAGATAAGCTATTAATCATAGAATTTTTACCTTTTACTAAATTTCTATGATGATTATCAACTCCCTTTAATCCTTTTTCTATAAGAAGCTTTAACTCAAGTTCGATTAATATATCGGCAGGAATACTGGACTCTGCTCTAGCTATGATAGCAGTCTCGTTTACTATTAAATCGTAATAATTTAGAATAGATATTCCAAAACTTTGGGTGTTATCTACATATGGTAATACATGGCGCATATGATATAGTTTTTTATTATTTATTCATATATTTAAACAAAAAATGACCACATCGATGTGGTCATTTTTTGTTTAAATATTATATGTTACTATATTATATTATACTTAATATTGAATTTTGTTTCTAATTCTTCTTCAGTTATAAGTTTATACGAGCCATTACATTCGCCTAGTTCCATATCTTCATATATTGTATGAAAATGCTGAGTCATTACACTAGGATTAGAGCTTAATGATTGACTACCCGCAGGTATGACAATCAGCCATACTGGTATACCATTCCCTTTAAATGTTTTGAAATCTCGCGGACCAATATCATTTGGTCCTTTATTAAATCTACCCCTAAGGTTAACATAGTATGAGTCATTCATTTCTTCCCACTCGTGTTTATTTGTATATTTTTTATCAACTGCTGATAATTCATTCAAATATTCGTCGGGTATTATGTTTCTATGTCCACTCATATCTTTTAATTTATTTTAAATATTCTCTGTAATTCCTTTCGTTGTCTATTAATTAGATCGGGTGAATATGCATTAATTAAACGCTTTACGTCGTCTTGGTTAGATACATATAGCAGATCTTTAAGAACTGGATCCTGTATTAATAATTTGCCAGGATCGTATTCAATTTGAATAGCGGCTAAACAATTAGATGCTAGTGTTTCGTAAAATCTATAAGTAGTGACATTATCTAGATGTTCTTCATCACCTGTTATTAACGATACTTTTACTGAGTCTAATTTGATCATTAGATCTCCATGTTTTAATTTCTTAATAAATTCACCGGGAACTTTATCAGATTTATATCCAATTTTTAAATTATTAGTGTCTGCCGGGAAATATTTCCTAAGTTGATTTTCTCTAAATGACCCACGTTTATCTCCAAAGTAAACTAGGTCGTATTCTTTCTCTATTGTTGCATCAGCGTCTGCAAATATATCAAATTCTCCGCTTTCTGTAAATCTATGTTTGAATATATATGTAAACCAGTCAACTTGTTTCCAATTCTTAGGTTGCCAACCTAAGAATTGTTTTATATCTTTACCTGCAAACAAGTAAGTAGCATCTTCTATGATTGTGTCCCATTTCTCTACAGAATCTGTACATAATTTAAATCTATCAGATATTATCTTTGCGTAGTTAATAGGTGGAATACGTGGATCATTAATAAGGAAAAATATACGTCCTTTATAATTGGCTAGATTATTACATATAGTTTCACAATGTTCTCCCATTACTCCTCCAAAGAAATTAGGAGTACTCAATTGAAGAATAACTGCGTTATATTCTGAAAAGTCAGTGTCCGTATAATTCTTGTAGAAGTCTAAATGTTTAGTGCTACGATTTTTATAACCAACGACATCCACCTCTGATCCTTTTTCCTCCATCATTTTCTTAAAAAACGTTGCTTCTAACCCTCGGTGGTTTTTATCGTTATACGTTATATTTGCGAATACTGATGTTATTGCTACTTTCATAATATATAATATACTTTAATGTTGTTACTTATTTAATTTTGCATAATACTTATCGAATCCTTTAAGTAGATCGTCTATACTAGAAGTTTTAGTTTTAATGACCTCATCTATTAATCCAAATTTAAGTGCTTCAGTGGAAGTGTACCACTTGTCTCTATCTACTGTACTAATATATTCATCAAATGTTTTATTACTATATTGAGCTAGCATTTTAGCTAGTATATAATTACTCTTCTCAGCTTCTTTTTGTGTAATTCTAACATCCATAACTACACCTTTCGCTCCATATGAAACTTGATGAGTCATAACTTGTGAAAATCGTAGTGATGATCTCTTTCCTTTGGTACCTGCTGCTAATATAACAGATCCCATTGACGCACACATACCTGTGTTAATTGTTCTAATATCGGATTTAACTAATTCCATTACATCTACGATTCCTAATCCGGATTTAACAGATCCTCCTGGTGTATCAACGTGTAAGATTATGTCTTTTTTTTCAAGACTATCTAAAAATAATAGTTGTGCTTGTACAACAACACTAATTGAGTCACGAACCGGTCCAGATAACCAAATTGTTCTATCTGCCATTAACCTTGAAAATATATCAATTTGTGAATATCTCATTTCTCTTTCTTCTAATATATACGGAGTCATGCTACCTGTTATATCGAAACCAAAATGTTGCACAAGTTCATGTTCTTTAATACCCATATGTTTAGTGGCGTATTTATGAAATTCCTTATTCTCTATCATATTATTTATTGTTTTCGTAGTTTTCTAGTCCTTGAATATAAGCAACCGCATCTAATAAGTTATCCTTTTTATGATTATACGACTCACGAGAGAACTTCAATGCTATTAATGCTTTGAACATATCACCGCCAGATACGGTGTGACCTGTCATACCGTTGAATATCATAGCGGCTCTCTCCATTCCCTCAGTGAATGGTCCATAGTTTCTGTCCGCTTCATCTGATCTTTCGTTTACTATGTTATGCGCTTCTTCTAGTATTGATTTGTGTTTTGCCATGTTTATATTATACTATGAATGTATATCATGTTTCATTACACATAAAAAAAGCGAACAATGAATGTTCGCTTTTTTTATGTGTTAGTATGTAAAATATTTAAGAATTAACTCTGCCATATTTAGTCATAAGTGCTTCTAATTTACTTTCATCTATTTTACCATTTTCGTCGCTATCTTCAGATGTTTCATCGTCTGATTTGGAATCTTTCTTAGATTTCTTAGATGTTTTAGCATCCTTCTTAGCTTTCTTCTTATCGTGATAAGCTTTAAGCCCGGCTGGCATTTCACCTTCATCTACTTTAGCGGTACTTACTTTAGATTTAGATAAATCAACATTAATGTAATCTTCTTTTAATTTAGAAATAGATTCATTAATAGAAGTTTTAAGTTTCTCAAGTTCAGCAACCTTACTCGCATCAACATCATCAGATTTGATTGTGGTATTTAGTTTAGCAACAGAACCTTCAAGCTTATTAATATTCTCCAATATTCCAGCTTTAGCAGTTTCAATACGTCTTTTAAGTTCTATAGTTTCGTCTATTTTAGTAGCAAATATTGAACTTATATCATATTGAAAGTTCTCATTAAAGAATTCAGACATTTGAAGTTCATCAACTTTATTCCAAATTCTATCTGCAGTATTAGGTTTATTACACAATATGTAGTTTCCTCCTAATTCAAAAACTGTAGCTTCTGATAATAATCTGTCGTTTGAAATATTCTTAATAAATTCAAATGCGAATATACTAGATACATTTTCAAAAACAAATTCTACTCTACTTTTAACTTCTGGGGTTTCCATTAATAATGCTTCAGTTAAATTAATAGATTTTAATCCGTCAATCTTGTTGTCGTTTAAGTAAATATCTAATCCTCTGGCTTCATTTGTATTTAAACCCATTTTAAAGTTTCTAATAGAATTGCTCTCTACTCCTTCTCTATTAGAAGATGGAACGAATCCTAACGAAGCAAATGCTTCAGATAGTTTATAGAATTTAGGAAATTTAGCTTTAACAAATTCAGGATTCATTGTTGCTATTGTAAAACCTTCATTAGTATTAGACGACGTGTCATTTTTCCACCAATTTAATGGATTAGCAACAGATTTTTCAATATAGCTAACAACATCCTTTGCTGCGGCTACTCCAGTGTTTATTTTTTTTAATTGTGTTTTAACTAATGATTTAGTTACTTTTGTACCTGTATCTTCTACTTCTTTAACTGCCTGCTTTATAGCTTTCTTGTTGCTAGGACTTAATGATGTCCATATTGCTGTTGCTGTTGCTATTTGCTCATTGATATGAACTTCAGTTTCATTTCCAGTTAATTTAGTAGATTCTGAAATTTTCATGAATCTATTATCTACATAAGTAATAATTCCATTCTTAATTTTAATAGATGGAGCAATAACATTTTGAATTTTAGTATCTATATTACCTGCTCCTAGTGTAAATGATCCGTCTTTACTAGCTTCTATAATTCTTAAGTTATTAACTAATTGAGTAACTAATGGTAAGTTAGACTCTCCATGCATTAAATTAATTATATCGGCGCTATACTTATTTTCAGCGAGTGATTTTTTCAATGATTCTGCAATAGATTCATAGATGGGAGTTTGAGAATTAGCACTAGTCATAATGTGAATAGTATTTAATAACTCAAAATCAGTTGCTTTATTTTTAACGATGTTGATTACTTGATCAACTACAGTTTTAACCGATTTTTCGTGAATATGTTGAGTCATTTCATTAATGAAAGACGGATATAATCTAAACTCTGGATATCCGCTGTTAATTGAATCACAGTAGCTATCTACTTTAGATTTAATAATAGGATTAGAATAAGCATTAGATTCTTTAATTAATTCAAGCTTACTAGATAAGTTTGCAACTTTACTCATTTCGTGTAGAATTGAATATGTTGTTTTTTCCTGTTTATTAAATTGAGATAATAATACACTAATTTTTTTATTTTTAAGATGTTCATTGACTCCTTTAAGAGAATCTTTTAGTTGAACATATATGTTATCGTAGTTATCTTGATTAACAATTGATTTATTTGTTGATTCTATAACTAATTTCACTAATGAGTTCTTATTTAGTGTTAAGTCACTCTTTAGTTCTGTTAATACGCGGTTTACGAAATCCTTCATTTAAATACAAATTATTTTATTTTATTTATCATCATTATTTAATATTTTTAGACGATTTGCGTCTTATTAATATGTATCTAATGTTTAATTAGTTAGATTTAAGGAACGTTACTGATGTGCCTGATTTTTTACCGGCATTAGATACGTTTGTTATAATTTTTTTAGGTTGCGCCATTTTATACCTATTAACAATAGACGGCGGAGCTTTTTTTAATATCTGATTGTTTCTAGATATAATAAATTTTTTCTTATTCTGATCTTCAATTAGTTTTGATATTTTAGTTTCTAGACCTGATATTTTAGATTCTCTGTTATCTATTTCATTAAATTTATCTCTTGCTTCTTTTTCAGCGGCATCAACATCATATTGTTGGCTAGGTCTTCTCCATTCTCCTGAGTACATTAACGTTTCAACGTTATCCTGTGAAACCGACGTAATATAAATGGTTTGTTTAGACGATTTTAGTATATTTTCACTATCAGATTGTGATATTCTAAACGAAATCTCTCCGTTTGCTAAGTTCTCAGACTTTGCGCTTTTCTCATTGTTTATTTTTATCTTTCCAGCTGATGTTTCAAATACAAGTCGATAAATTGCGCCATTTAGATTAAGATCTAGTGGAATAGATTTATTATTAACTATATTAAATAATTTTAGTTTTACTGCGTTATCAAACGGAGATATAATAAGCCTTAATTTTCCAGGTCCAAATATAATGTCATCTCCAATATCTTTAAGTTTAACAATTCCACTATTTTTAGATACTGATATATTATTATTACTAAAAAACACGGGTACATACTCAATAGATTTAACAGGGGCAACATGTGTAGCCTCATCTCCAATAAATCCTGGAGCAAATGTAGGTTCTATGAACAGTTTGGTTGCTTCAAAATTCTTTTTAATTATCTTATTATATACCTTTTGAGATTGTGGCTCATCTGATAATGGAATAACATTTAACTTTCTGCCATATTTCTTAGGAGATATCATTGAAAACGAAGCTTCTCTAATGATTTGTTCTCCATTTCTTCGGTTTGTTAATCTTGCTAATAAGTCAATTGACATACTAACAGCTGTCCCCGCATTCTTAAGAATAGGTCTAAATACTAAAGGTTCATCCCAATCATCTTCTTGAAATATAACCTGACGTGATGTATTTATAAATGCGCTTCCGATTTGTTCAAAAATACTAAGCTGATGTATGATTACCCAATCGTCGCTAGGATGTTTCTTATTTAATATTGAAATAAGTTCTTCGGGGAATCCTCCATTCCAAGTAAGATAATATTCTATAAAGTCACCGTTTGCCGATTCCGTAACAGCAGCACCAACATTATTGAACTCATTTGATTGAGATACAGATGCGCTGTAATTTTCTGATATCTCAAAGGCATCATATTTAACATTTAAATCAGTATGAATTATTGAACGTTTACCACATTCAGATAATGTAACATTAATTGGTGCGTTTGTAGTAAATCCTGAATATCCACCAGTTGAAGTAGGAGTAATTGCGGCAGCTAATGTATTTGATTTAACTGCTGCATTTATAAAATCTTGATTTATATTTTTAATAGATGGAACTAAAATGTCAATATATCTATCAAATTGAGAATCGGATAAGAATAAAGGTTTAGGATTAAATGTTATTAATTCGCCGATAGTATCCGGTGAAAGCATTATGTTAGCAAATATATGATTTTCTCCATTATTTTGTCTATTTATTACTGCTAGGATAATTGCTTTAAATCCTTCGAAATCAAATCCGGATACAAAATGAAATCGTACCCTGTCATATACTACATTCCAACCTGATAATGATGTCTCTGTCATATCGTTATCATAATCTATATAGTTAGGGATTTTTTCTGAATCTATATAAACCATTTTATTATTACCAATAGAGACAGCTGTTAAATCTTTAATATTTCTAGTTGATGAAAATGAACTATCTTCGTTGTATATCTGATACACTCCGGCTTTGTCGTTATGTAACAATGTAATATTGTCAGAAATAAAATTAGTTGACCCCATCGGTTCAAACATGTACTCAACTAAACAATATGATGTTAAACTTATGAATCTACTTTCCGTCATTGTATTTTACTTTTTTATAGACCAAACGGTCTAAATAATTTTTTAAAATGTTTATTTAGGTTGTATGTTGCAGTTACTCCTACAAATACGCCATGGTTTACTGAACTTGTATTAAATACTAACCCATATCCGACTGATGGACCAAATACAACAGCGCTTTCGTTTGATGTTATCATCTTTTTATCAATAATAGATCCCGTTATATCTGTTACTATAAACCCTGGATAATCTGATTTTATAAATATTTTATACGAATCCTTTCCTTCTGATAATCCAGTAGTAAATGACATTCCTATTTCGTTTACATTGATTGACGTAGTACCCGGTTGAATTGAATCGCCGATATGTGTAAATCTACTTTCTCCTGATAGTTTTTGATAATTACCAACACTAAATGTTTTATCGTAGTTCCAAGATATTCCAGTGCTTCCATCTTTGTATTTAAATACGACGTTATCAACATTAAGTGTATCATGTTTAATAACAATAGTTTCAACAAATACAACTTTAGGGTTATTCTTAAGATGTTTTATTTTATCGTATAAATCTTTATTAATAGATTTTAATTCTTCCTTAGATGCAACTAAAATGCCCTTCTCGAATGTTAGATCTCCAGCTTTATCAGTGTATGTTGTTATGCTATCAGCAAGTGCTATCCTATTCATATTAGCAATAGTTACCTCATCTTTTAGATTAGACGAACGATTACATTGTTTTAAATATAACATAGTAACGATAGCTATGACTATGATAAGTATAGTGTTTGTGTTAATGTTTTTAAGTTTTCCTAGTTTCATGTGTTTATAAGTTTAGTTAGATTTTCCTGGTTTAATATTAAACCTGTTTCCTCTTCTATTTTATTTATCAACATAATTTCTGACTCTCTTAAGTTAGTAAGTTCATTACTTATTATGTTCTTATTATCAATAATAGACAACATCGCTTTCTCTAAATTAGATATTTCAATATGAATATCTGCATATCTATTTACGATTGACTTAAGTTCTTGTATATCCGTCTCTTTAATATTCATTATTCTATAATTTTAACATCTAACGTACCGGATAATAGATTCTCTATTTTTCTAAGTCGTGATTCTACAGCTGACATATCAGTAGGAGATGACATTGATTGATTTGACGAACTTGATTGAGTTGATGAAGTATCTGAGCTAGTCGAGTTATCAATAGTACTTGCAGTAGAGGGCGGTTCTGAATTAGTTTTTACTACTTCCGTCATAGATACACCACTATCTGTTGGAGCAATATCAGGTTTATCAATAACGGGAGGAGTATTAATAGGAGCAACTCCTCTGTCCAACCCAATTTTTGATTTAGTAACATCAGTTGTATTAGATATATTATCAGTTACTGAATCTTTAATGTTTTTAATTTTAGATTCTGATGTATTAACTGTGTTAGATATATTAGTCTCATTTAATATATCATCTGTGTTAACAGAGTCGTCAGTCTCATTTAATATATCATCTGTGTTAACAGAGTCGTCCTCCATTCCAAAACGTTCCTTAACTGCTTCAATATCAGCAAGTGTAATTGTTTCATCTTCATCTTCTGTATCTTTAGGGTTCACAGATGTGATGTCTGAATTTATAGCAGTGTTAGTCGTGTTAATACTAGTATCTCCGATACTTTCAGTATTTGAATCTTCTATGGATGTATCGTTTATCACAGACGATACACTTGATACATTTACTATATCATCTGTGTTAACAGAGTCGTCAGTTTCATTTAATATATCATCAGTGTTAATAGAGTCGTCCGTACTAACAGAGTCGTCCTCCATTCCAAAACGTTCCTTAACTGCTTCAATATCAGCAAGTGTAATTGTATCATCTTCATCTTCATCTTCTGTATCTTTAGTTATAGAAGAAGAATTGTTATTAATAACACTTTTAGATATATTATTAGTAATACTTTCATCAACATCGTTTATAACAGATGATGAAACATTATCAGATACATCAGACTTAACTACTTGTTTATCTTCTAATTCTAAAATTGGAGTTACATTGGATTCAACAACAGGGGCAATTGATTCAACAGAGTTGCTAGATTCAGTTTCAACATCATCTTCCTCTATTTCGTCTATTACTTCTTCTGGGTTTATAGAATCAGCTTCGTTGTAATCGGTATCATCTTTTGAATCTATATCATCAGATTCATTAATTGTGTTACTTTTAGTGTTATTTAATAGTGGATACCCATCCTCTCGTAAAGCCGCGATTAACTCAGGACTAGATAATAATCCACTAGGACCATCTAACTCAGGTTCAAATTGATGTGCGATGCTTTCAATATCTTCGCCCCCCATGATTTTATCCCACATGTCCTCGGGTTTTGGTACCTTAAGGATAACACTAGATATTGCCTGCTTTACTTTAAGAAAATATGCATCAGGACCGTCCGCTTTATACTTGGTTACCTGTTCTAAATATTTCTTAGCTTTTTCTAGTCTACGGTTAGAATCAGATATCTTGTAAAGCTCCTTTACCATTGATTTAAATGGATCACCGTATTCTAAAAGGTTAATATAATTAATACTTAACCCTGAAGATGGATCGCCTCCATTAAATCCACCTTTTTCTGGGAAAATATTAGCAAATATCTCTCCTGCACCGAGATTAGCTGCTTCCAACGTCGCCTCTGGATGTAGTTCATTGAACCTGGCCACTAGAGTTTCATACTTCGCGACATTACTATTAACTTTTGCTATTTGTAAATCCGCCTTATTGAAAAATATACTATTGAATGCGTCTAATGACATTTACTGTAATTATTTTTATTATTTATTAGTGTTTCAAGTTAGAAGGTAAGTTTACTTTAATTGGACTAGTATCTTTTAGTTTTAGTTTATCAATATCCGTTACACGTTCATTGTCATCTTCAATATCTTTATTAATAATATTAAGGAGTAATGAATATTCCATATATTCTAAATTGTATAATGTATCAAAGCTCTGGTTAAGCTTCACTGCTAATCGAGCGTTAAGCTCAAATAAGTTCATCAAGTCTAGTTGAAACAATGAAAATATCTTTGACAGTGAAGCTTCCTCCCAAAAAAATCGACGTCTCCAATCCAGTTTTACATTTTTCGCATACACCAGATGCACGATTAGTTGCAGCTAATTTTAATGATTCAGTGATCTTATGAATAATCGTAAACTTCTTATCGCTCCATCTTAGAGATTCTTGTTTTAAGTGTGATAGGTTATCCATCGTAAGTTGTCTCCAGTCATATACTAAATATGGTCCAAAGCTATAGAATGCCTCATCTATATCAAATCCAGCTTTAATTTCAGTTTTCTTTTTTTGTTTAAACTTATCAATTACCCCAGATGATGGAATATATATCTTAATTGTTTCACCTAATTTTTCAGATTTAATAGTAAAGCACTTATCCGTTTCATCATAATACTTTAATAATTCATCAGGAATTTGGAATCCTAGTAAATTTTTACTTGTTACTTGAATCCTATTAACATGTTTACATTTTACACTTTTACACTTTATATTAGCCATTAATTTATTCTCCTGATTAGGGAAAGTTAGTTCATATATTCTAAATAGAATATGATATCTATCAGTATCACTGTAATCTTTAAAATTAAATGGCTGCGGGTTTCCTTTAACTTTGAATTTAGTACATGCGTTTAATATAAAATTTATCTTTTCCTTTATATCAATTGGATCATGACTATCCATAGTTGACCAGTGTCTAATCTCTTTAGTTTTAGCTGATCTAATTAATAATTCAACGTCATCAACGTAAAACATTCCACCTGATGGTAGTAAGTCTAATTTAAGTAATTTCCAAGGGGAATCCTCGACAGCGGATAACTGGGATTCATTTCCTTCATAGCTTCTTGCTTTACCAAGACTTGTTATTGGTTCGTGTTTTGCAACGACTTCAGTAGGTTCTTGAACATGTTGGTTTACACCATGTTCCATGTCGATTGCATCTAACCTGCTAATATCATCTTCATGTTTATTATCCATATATTTAATGTGTTTTTTATATTATATACAAAAATAGGCGTCTAGTTTTAAAAACAGATGCCTTCTATTAAATTTATTTATTGGACTATGAGTTGATAAACTCTGAGAAATTAAATGCTCGGTATTTGGACTCATATATACGTTCCATTGAATCGACATATATTTCCTGAGTTTTTAATGTCTCAGGATCTTTGATGTATACCTTGATAGTGTTATCACGTCGGTTGATATCTATTTTATATAACTTGCCAATTACAGTTCTACCATTTTTTGAATTAAGTTGAGAGTTAACAAGCATTCCACGTACCCTCATTCCAGGTCTGTAATAATGATCTATTATGTTTATAGTAGAATCAAATTCAGATATACCAGGATCTCCGTCCCTAGACATATCACTTAATGGTAATTGCTTTATTGAAATACCAGGAGTAAATTGACTCCTTCCCATTACGAAGCTAAAGTCTCCACTTTGACCAGTGAAAGGAAGTCCTCTCATTTTATCTCTCTGTTGAAAGCCGGTAAATCCGTTATTTTCATTTACGTTATTCATTAAATAAACGGGGTAGTGTTTGTTCGATGTCCATATATTACATAGGCAGACTCGACTTCAGCTACTATTGTTCCACCAATGTCACTAGCAAATTCAAATTTACTTAATATAAGATTTAGTATAGGATTTGATGTTAAATATGATACTGGATATACAACAGCGGTATCATCGGTGTTATGAACTCCCCATATTTTAATGTGGGTTGTTGCGGAGTCTAAATTAGTTAGATCCACAAACTCAACCTTTGTAATAGCACCTAGTGCATTACCTATTTTATTAGCAGCAAGCGGTCCGCCTACCTGTAGATATTTAATAGTAGTTTTATCAATATCGGGTTGTCTCTTGTCTGCATTAATATAAACAGGTTTATATGACACCGATTCACTAAGTTTAATTATTTCTGTTGCGAAGTTATTCATATTATTATTATTATTTTACTTTACCATAAACAATTAATGCTGAAATTTTAACAGCATATAAAAGATTTGGGTTAACTATCTTTATTCTATTTATCAAATGTATTGGGTTATTTGAGGTAGGATTTGTGAACATTGTAAAAAGATTATATAGAGGATGTCCCTTATATGTTAATGATGCGGCATCCTCTATCCATAGCTCTACATTCTTGTCAGATATATCAATTTCTTCTCCATTACTATCATTAGTTGGATATGTCACCTTTAATATAATCCCTCTCGCATAAACTACTCCGGTGCTTAAATCTAACATAGGTGAACCTGATGTTAGTATGTGGTTATCAAACAGTATAATTTCTCCATTATCTACATCTGCATCTAAATGAATGCATGAATATCCATCTACTGGAAATGCAAAATCACCAATACAAAAATCTCCAGCAGTTTCAGTTTTCTGTACTATCTTAAAGCACTTATCATTGAATAATTGAAGTATCGCTTGGTTATTTGATGCAGCATTCTCGCAAAACGCTTCTATTTTATTAATTGCCATTGTTATTACATTATTTTGTATTTTCCTGTTCTAGGGTCTATTTCTTTACTTAGAGTTTTAGTGGCACGATGTTTATTTTCTATAATAATTGGATTAATAGGAGATTCGTGCACTTGCTTAGGTTGATTATTAACATCAGATTCTGACGTATCAATATCTATAATTTTGTCGTGTTTAATGTCTGAAAATTTAATGTAAAAATGTAAAGCAGTAAGTGACATTATTGGTAAGGTACCACCTTGGAATGCTGCTAGTAATCTACGATGATCAATTATTGTAAAATCTTCAAATACAGGTTGAATAAGTTCTACCCATGATAGAAAACCCTCATCTAGTACATTTATATATCTATATTCAAAGAATATGTTACCTATTACTTGAATCATTGTAACTAACCCGAATAAAAACCAAATAGATACTCTGCTTATTTTAATAGATGATGCTGAAACGGATGATAGTGCAAATACCTCAATCGCGATTGATAGGTATATTGCCCAGCTATATGGGTTTCCAAGACCATACCAACTAACAACGTGACTAATTGACATGATTACCACTAGTAATATTGGAAGTAGAAATGAATTACGTATAATTAATTCTTTATTTAAGTTAATCCACTTAATCATTTGACTCTACTCTATCCTTAATTTGGGATAAACTTATTTTTCCTCTATCTAAATCATCTTCATATATTAAAAAATCTAACATAACACGCTCCATTATATTCATAGCTTCGTCAGATTTTAGTGTAACATGTTTAAGTGATATAATCTCTAATGTTAACGAATCAAGCTTATTAACTAATGTTGTATTGTTTTCAGTTAGATGCTTGTTAGTTTTACTAATCTTAGAACCATTACATCCTTTTCCAAGAAATAATACTAAGAATAATAACGTTAATATTTGCCATGCTTGTGTTTTTATGAAATCTACCATGTATGATGTATATTTTTATTATTTATCATACTTTAGATTATAATAAGTATGAGATTGCTATTAATAAACCCGTTAATAGCATAGATGACGAAACTACGACATATCCGATATCATATTTAAATTTGTCTTTATTATAACTTCTATATTTATAGCTAATTTGAACTACGTATCCATAAAAATCATCACTAAATACACGCTCGTATTCGGCCTTTATTGAATCTAATATACCCTCTTTACCTAAAAAGTCTGTGTATTTCTTCATCGCATCGGATACGAACTTAAGTTCAACAGATTCCTGTGAATCTTCGGTGTACATTAATAATTCAGGGTTAAGATTAACTCCGATGAACATTTTGTCTTTTTCCTTTCTAATTCCGAGTTTTGCAAGTTTATCATCTTCTTCGAGTTCGTTTAGGATTGATTTGTATCTACTAAAATATCTCAAATCCTCAAACGCGTCTCTAAGAGAATTAAATATTAACTGCGGATAAATGTAGTTTTTAGTTTTCATAAGTCAAAAATGTGATTTAATGTTTCCCTAAATGCAGGGTTTTTTTGTAATACTTTAGTCTTAATATCGCTTCGTATTTTTCGAAGCTTGGTTTTTACTGTGTTTTCATTTATTGAATATCGATATGCTATACATCTAACCTTCTCTCTATTAATCATTTTATCGATAGCGATACTTTGTAATAATGTATCTTCTATTCCATATATTTCAGAGATAGTCATATCATATAAACTTTGGTATTCATCTTCAAATTTAATAAATATTTCACCCTCATTGCATTCTCCACGTTCATGTCCGAGTTCAACATTTGTTGTTCTATTTTTCTTTTTTATATGTAGATAATATAATGTTTCATTTCTAGCGATTGTATAAACCCATGTAGTAAATCTACCTTTATTAACATCAAATTTATGTATGTTGTTAAATATCTTCTTTAATGTAAACTGTAGTGCCTCATCCGTATCATCACTATTTTGACATAATTTACTAATGTGATATCTAAGTTTTGGGTAAACTAGGGATGCTATTTCGTTTATTTCTCGCTCGGTTATTGAACTATCGTTAAATTTTATTGATATTTGGTGAATTCTCTCATTAATAGTCTTGTTAGTTTTTTCAAATCCCATTTATGCTATTTTTTTAGTTCATTGTTTATATTATTAATAATGTCTACACAATCTTTACATTTTTCATATTCTTCAATATCTTTAAAGAATAGAATACATCTGTTTAAACTTGCTATGAACTTATCCCTAGTGAGATTAATAGAATAATTTTTAGATTGTATTGTTATTTTTACCACGTTTATTTCGTGAATTTCACGTTTATGATAGTTTTCTTTAATAGCCCGTATAACGCTATTATATATCTCACGTTTATTGTCTTCTAATATTTGGTCAAGTGTTTCATCTCCCGTAAATTGTAGGTTTTTCATATACTGATATTTAGTAGCATGTAAATGCTTTTAGTATATTATACTACTATTGTATTTAAGATTTAAAGAATTTACTTTTTAAATCTGTAATGTGATTTATTGTTTCTATATTAAATATACCCCTGTCAATGTTTGATGGTTCTCCTCTATTTCCTGACTGGGCGTCATTCATTTTACGTATTTCATCAAAGTTGTATTGAGACTTTCCTCCGCCTTCTCTGTGAATACTAAATATTTCCTCTTCTAACTGTTTTACATATTCTGGAGATTGACTTTCGAATGTTTCAACTGCTATATCCCAGAACTGTGATGACTCAAATAATGAAGACATATTAACAGAAGTCATAGCTAAATCATCATTTCCATTTTGACCTCGATATACACCACCTTTAGATCTTCCAAATGATTGAAGTTCAGTTATAGTAGATTCGTCATTTGGTATAATACGATTTATAGTAATTAAGTATTTAAATTTCTCACAATATTTAATTTTATTAGATGGTCCTAATCTGAGCCCAGGTTTTAATTTAACCGCTGCTTGTGTATGTTTAGTGTGAACCATTTGACCTTGCCAAAAATTATCATTTTCTTTTAGTCGATCCATTATGATATCTCCCTTGTGATTAAGTTCGAGCACGATACGTGTTTGTTCAGAATTAAATATATTATATATTATATGTTCGCAGGCAGTTGCGAATTCTCCAATATCTAACTCATTAGATCTAAGGTATCCTATTTGAACTATTGAAATTGCATCCATTTCATTCTTAACTATCTCCTTTTTCTTTAATAATTCTCTAATCGGCATGCTTACTACCTTATATATGTTTAGCACTGAATAATCAGCACCTATTCCATCTGCTGTATCTATACTAAAAACATAATTGCTCATATCTTCTCTAAAATCATTAGCCGTCTTATTGGCATATTTTTTATGGAAGAATAGGTAATTATTAATATGTGATAATTCTTCTTGTAATATTAAATTAACTTGTTGGTATTTGGATTTAACAACGTCAAGTCTCTTAAGATCCCTTGAGTTTAATAATAATTTATCAGATGAGAAAAATTGAAGTCCGTATTCTTGATTGAAATCTTCAATAGATCCTAGATCTGCAATAACTGCATTTTTCCAAGTGTCTCCCCTTCCTGGCACTTGCCACCAATCTACTCGTAATGGAACATAACTTGATTTTCCATCTACTGCGGATTTCCATATTTCCCAGAATTTATTTTTACCGTTTGGAGTAGATGTTAAGATAATCTTTCCATTTGGATCTGCAGTTACAGTAGGAAAAATTGCTCTATAAAATTCATCTAAATTAGAATCATTAATGTGGGCAAATTCATCTACATATAATAAGTTAACAGTTAAACCGATACCCGATTTCTTAGTTGTTGTTCTACCGACTAGTCTAGAGTTTGAATCAAATTTAACATTACTTGCATTTATAACGCTTATGCCCGGTTTCATAAAGAACGGAAGTCCCTCTAATGATATTTTAAATTTATCTATAAGTTCTCGAGTTGTTGTAAAATTATCGGCTACGCATAGTGCTGTTTTTTCAGGATTAAATATTAGGAACCATAACATATATAATGCAGAAGTAACAGTCTTACCTGTCTGTCTACTTGCCATCAGTATATTTAAGTTGTTATTATCAAATGTATGAAGTATTTGTTCTTGAAAATCCCTAAGTCCTCCTATTGTTTTAACAAGCATTCTCCCACTATGTGTTTGAATAATACAATAGTTTGTAATAAAGTATAAAGGATCCATTTTACACTTCTTTAGCTCTTTTAATTCAGTATGTGTGTATTCAAACGGTAGTTTTTCACGTTTAAGATTTATATCGTTGTCCTTAAATGGCGAGTTCCTTAATTTTCTAATATCTTCTATACCATTATTAATATCACTTATTAACTTGTCTATTTTTTCAGTAGTCCATATATAATTAGAGTTATCTCCTCCTATACCGGATACTTTAATTGACGAGAAACTGCCAGTTGCTGACATTATATCTTTCATATGATTATATTATTTCCTCAAGATCAATAAAGTCATCATTTATGTCCTCATTGATTGTGATGTCTTCGTCAATATTCCTAAGTAATGTTTGTTTATTAGTTGGATCTATTAGATCACTATGTTTAGCATGCAAGTTTTTATCATATTCACTAAAATCAGATTCACTAATTTCTATTTCATCTAAACTATCTATCATATTTTTAGTTCCGACAGATAAAAAGAATTGACCTTCTTCCTGTTTAGATTTGATAACAGCTGAATCTGGGTTGACTGGAGCTTCACTATTTAACTTTTTATATGTATCTTCAAGGAAAAGTACATAATTTGCTTGCATTTTAGTAATATTAGCCATTTTATCCTGAAGTTGCCCCATTACTTCTAATAAACGAGGATGAGTATTACCAGATGATATTTCTTCCATAACCTTCATTATAGTAATCTTTAATGTTCGTAGTTGAAAGAAAAGATTAGATATGTTTATTGTATCTAACTCTTTTTTATGTCGAGCATAATCATTGTTCTCGAATATTCCAATATCTACAAAGTTTTTAAATAGTGAATCTGTGATTTGTCTAGCTTTTACTGTATATTCGTCACTCATTTTCTCAAAGTCGTATGGACTAGGTGCACGAGTTTCCATTGCTAATTCGTTATCAACAAGTAAGTCCTCATTTGGTTGAGAGCTAATAGTACTCAACAATGATTCTATCTCATTTTTTAGAATGTTCCGGTTTTCCTTTCTAATTTTTCCGTCTGACATTTAGTTAATTTTATTTTCATACTTATCAACTGCCGGATTTGCGAATATTTTAATCTGCTTTACGGATTCAATCCAGTTATAGACGATATCATTAATACGTTTAATGAATATATCTAAATCTTCATTTACTCCAAACATTTGATTAGACAAGGTATTTTTCATTATATTATCCTTGTAATCATATCCAATATGCATTCTCTTTTCCCTTCTCTCGTAAATGGGTCTGTATATACTATCTTTTACCATATTATTATATATCAACAGCTGGCCTAGCTACGATATCATTTATTTTAATGTTAACTGCTCCTAGTGAATCTTCTGGAATTCCTTCACTATATTCATTTCCATGTCGGTCTATAAATCCTCCTCTAACGAGAGGAAGTTCATTTCCACTAATTATTATATCATTAAATTCATCAAGTCCTATTAGTTTAGCGTTTGCATTTAATTTTTTAGCGTCTTCGTTTATTTGTGAAACTATTGTTATTGCAACTGAATCAATTCCGTTGATTTCTTCTATAATCTTAATTAAGTCACTCTTTGGAATTCTATGTCTACGTGTATTCTGTACAAAATAGCTACCAAGTTTAGTATATATATCATTTTTAATAATTTCGGGTGGTATATCATCGAACACAATTACTGATAAATTAACAACATATCTAACTACTATTGGATCAACTAGTTTTATATCAGATCCAATAAGTTTAGTTCCTGATTTTTCTAGATATTTCAGAAGTTCAGATTTCTGATATTCACTCAATTTAAATCTATCTAAATCTGCTGAATAATATTCTTGCGAATTATCAAATGTCTTTCTAATATCAGGTACTAGAAATAAGTTTAACATCCTACTATCAAGTTTATCTAAATAAACAGAAATAAGTGAGAATATATTAAGTTTTCGTAAGTGTACAATATAATGTTCCTCATTAATTAATGCAAAACTTTTAGATTGATGAGGAGCAATAAGCTTAGTTAATTCTGAATTTTCAGGATTAGCTCCAAAGAATGGAGGTTGAGTAGTGTTAATTATAATATAATCATTTAATTCAACTTCATCTCCTAATATTGTAAATCCTGTATCCTCGAATATATATTTAACATTAGATGGATCATTAGTTCTAATATTACCACGAGGTCCCTCGTTAACTAAATACTCTACAATAATTTCAGATCCTCTACTTGGAATTAAACCCATTGAATTATTTCCAAAGTAAATATCAAGTCCGTTAGTTATTCCAGTTTTAGATATGTAACCTTTTGCTCCTCTTGGTATATCAAGAAGAGATCTATAATGTTTCCATTTTTCTCCATTAACATATACATTCACAAAAAAGTTATCGATGAAGAAATTTTGAGGGCTTCCAATTGAGAAACTGTCAAGTGGTAATCCCTTTGCTACTACTGTTTGTGTTTCAAGAATACCTTGCCTAACATTTAATTTTAATCCATCATCTTTTCCATTTAATGAAAATCTAACTTCATCTTGTGGTAAATCTAAAATATAAGAAAGTCCATTATTCTCACATGTTATCTTAGATAAATTTGGTAAAATTACATAGTCTACTGGAAAATCTTCAGCATCAGTATTAATGAATAATGATATTTCTCCTGATGCAGATATTGCCCGGCTTGGATTATGCCCAGATAGTGATGCTAACGAATAAATCGAGGTAAGCCTAGATGCTTCATTAATATTAAGTTCAGTTATTGCATCTTCTATGTAGTAAAATATTAACTGTGTTAAATTTTCAACAACTATTAATATCTGACCAAACGGAGATGCCGCAGTGAATACTGATTTACTTTGATTAAATCTACCTGATAGGTATTGTACGGTATCTACTATAATATCTTCAATTGTCGCTCTAAGCGTTTTAAATATTTTATAGCTTCCTAATTGAGTGTTACTTGCCATTCAGATTACTTCTATTTTTATTATTTATCTGCGAATTAACGATTCTAATGATAACATATTTATTTAACCGAGGTTACGACAAATAAATAAATAAAAGATTGTGTATTCGCATGTATAAAGAGCTAGATAAAAGTAAAATCTATGAGAATTCGATATTATCGTTTTCATTCGAGTTTAAATCCCCGATTAGGCGTAGAGACCTAGCTTCAAAATTATCTAATAACTTAGGAAAAAAAGTTAATTGGTTCAAGGGAGTAGACGAGAGTTTTAAAGCAACTAAAGATATTTTTAAACTTTCTAACAAATTTAATGCTAATACTAAGACATTTATTTTTGAGACAGGATTTCAGCCGTATCAAGAATCAATGCATACAATGTTGAAGGTTATGAACATCGTAGATCACTTCGGGCACACTGACGATCGTTGCGAGGTTAAGGTGAATATATCAATAAACGAAAGACATATTGAGTCCGGCGTTAATATTTCAAAATTGAATAAATTCAAGTATTTAATTGGACTAAACGAAGAAAGCATTTTAAAAGACTGGAATACTGATTCTACTGAGCGACATAAGATTAATAGAAATCAATATTTTCATGTCCATGCAAAGGATCCTTATAATACTATTATGACATCGTCATTAGTTGAGCGAATGGATCCGCACAGATTCAATTTTCCTCACTCTGATTTTTTTGGACATGATTTTTCTAAGCTAAATGAAGGATTTCTTACAATAAGCTATATTGGAGGAAAAGATTACCAGAAGAGAAAACAAGAGGCAACTAATACTATTAATACGATAATTCATCGATTATATGAGACATTGTCAACAAATTATCAATATGGAATTGATGAAAAACGAAAAATAGAGAAAATTGTTGAAGAATATACAAATACAGTTAAGTCTACTAAGAACCCATGGGATCTTAAAGCTAATTATCCTAAAATAAACTTATATTACGGATTGAGCCCGAGTTCATATCTAGTAGAAGCAAACTATCACTACTTTAGAGATAAAATATTTGAACTTTTAGTGTTTGGTGGAGTTACCGAAGCTAGTATAAATTACGATGACGAACGAAAGGTAATTCAGGTTAAAGATGCTAAGATTGATAAAAATATTATTATAGAAAATTTTGAATTCTATAATTGTATAATTGAAGCGGACGCAAAAAAATGTTTATTTAGCGATTGTACTATTAATAACTCGAAATTAGAAGAGTGTGACATCATGACAAATAATTATATTAAAAATTCCAAGGTGATTGAATGTAAATATCATGGAGGTGGTAATGAAATTACAAATAGTCATATATCAAATAACCCTAAGGATATGATAGACGGAGAGCTTAAAAATTGCTTAGTAAGTAAGGGTAATTTCAAATCTTCGGCATCAGTTGATAAGAATACTATTGTATTAAACTGATGATTAAGTGTTAATAAATAAAAAAAATATAGGATAACTGGATGTCAATATATAGTAAATTAGGGGGAATTAGAAAACTAAGTAATTCTAGTTTAACCTCAATCGTAGATGTTACAAATTTAAATTTTAGAAGTTTATCGGACGCGACATTAGGGTTCTTAAATAATATAAAATATAATGAAAGTACTAATTCATTATCATCATTCAAGGGATCATTTGATCACGTTGATATATCAAATACATTATCTCTAAAAGTAGATGGAATTCCTACGTTTACTATAAACACACATGGTAAAGCAACAGGACGGGAATTACTTGTAGTAGTTTCAGAATCAAAACGACATAGATTTACGGATTTTAATGATTGGCCAGAAACAGGAGTTCCAGGAGAAGTAATTTACACTGGTGTTCAAAACCAACAACCTGGATTCGGAGAAGATTTCATAGGATATTTAAGTGGTAGAGGATGGGTAAGTTTAACTAATTTAACTGCGCCAGTTGACGGCTTATATTTATTACCTGAAGTAGGAAGCCCTATTGTTATACCAACTGTTCCAAATGGACAGGGATTAGTGTGGATAGGACCTCCTGGATCTGAACTTAATTATAATCCCGTTAATACAACAGTTTATTTTACAGATGATGACGGTAATACATTTGATATATTACAAGATTTTGCATGGGATGTAATTGGAGCTAACGCAAAATTTAAACTACAAGGAAAAGCTGTAATTGGAGATAGTTCAAATATTGGAAAGTTTCAATATGTAGACGGGAACGAGACACCTGGATATATTCTTACATCAGATGGAGCAGGTAATGCAAACTGGGCACCTAATTCTGGAGCAAACACAATTGGAGCAACTAACCTGGCATACTGGGAAACTACTTCATTTACATCCAATATAGCAGAGACAATTATACATGATTTAGGAACATTAAACGTAGTGCTAAATGTAGTAGATGTTACTACTAACGAAAGTGTTGAAGCTCATATAGATAATTATCAAATTAATTCATTTGATGTTACGCTATCAGATACTAATCCTAATATTAAAATCGTTGTGATGGGAGCGGGAGCTAGCTTATCGTCGACATCATCAATGATAATGTCGCCTGACGATAAATTTTTAGTTGCACTAGATACAACGACGGATGGAGATCTTGCATCTAATAATGGTATCACTAACACTCCGATTGATGGGTGTTATGTAGTATTATATATAAACGGTCAAGAAATTGAAGTAGGAAACGGTATAGCTACAAAGTCATGCTTTTTAGCAAACTCTGCCACTCCAACTATACCTAAAGGATTTAGCTCAGGTCATGTAAATGGTCAAGTAACATCAGGAGATAAAATATATTGGAATGGAAGTATTGCTGGTTTTGAATTAAATACAACTGACCGAATCTCTTTACATTACTTAACTGTTTAATAATGCAGTTATTAAATAAATAATAAAAAAATAACAAGTAGATGTCTAGATTACCTTTTAAACAATTACAAGACGGAGCACAGAGTATATCCGGCACAGGTATAATAATATTAGAACCAAGTTCTATTGTTAGAATCGACACGGCTACTATTGTAAATTTAGCGGATATCGTTAATAAAGAATATGTCGATATTAACATATTAGCACTAACTGCAAGTAACGGCCTTACTAAGACTGGAGTAGATACTAAATTAGGTGGAACTTTAACTGTAGATACTAATTTAGCTTTAGACTCTTTTACTCTAGGAATAACTGGAGAAGGTAACCTTAATACTGAAATTACTTTTCCCACCTCTATTGATTCTATTTTTGACCAAACTGGTGCAGATCTATTTGGATTAAAAGCTTTGGTTCCCCTTCCCAATGGAGTAAATGGAAAGGGTATAATGTATGTTGAGGACGCATCTAATTTTATTGATAGTAATGCTGCTAGAATACTAGCAGGAAACCTTAGTGATTTTGGGTTGCCTGGAACAGGAACGGCTATTAGCATAGGAGTAGGCGATTTTAGTGGAAATATTGCAGATAACATTCTCGCTATGTTTACTGACTATGCTGCTGGTGAATCTACAATTTATGCTGGCACTACAGGATATGATAGTGGAAATAGTATGATTGTGTTATCAGCCGATCACAATGACGATATAATATACTCAGGATTGCAATTACGAATTGGCGGTCCTACAGGTAATAAAGCAGTGATTTTACATAATGACAATTGGAGTGTACAAGATGATGTAAATAGTACAGGATATAGATTTCCTTGGGCAAATGGTACAGCAGGGCAGGTACTAG
>Ga0209702_10001049_pt1 | contig 55808 bp, 51 predicted proteins | sample FRY01_FD_187210 | JGI IMG/M metagenome (GOLD analysis project Ga0209702, IMG submission 187210) | Freshwater microbial communities from Lake Fryxell liftoff mats and glacier meltwater in Antarctica - FRY-01 (SPAdes) (version 2) | ecosystem: Environmental > Aquatic > Freshwater > Ice > Glacier...
AAATTGCCGAAGGCATTTGTTTGATATTTTCCATGAAGTATATAGAGGGAAAGGCGAAGCCAATCCCAATTAAAAAAACAGGAAATGCAGATCGAGGAAAGCTCGCTTTCCAAAGAGCTGCAATAATAGATCAAAAACGAGCTGCTATTCGCTCTCAATGGACTTGCTAAAAGAATGATTGGAATTTAATATTTTATTCTAAAAAGCCACCAACTTCGAATACACCGTTCCGTGTTTTTTCTTGAGGGCTTTGCATTTTTTTAAGGATGCTTTGGATCCGGTTTTTTCGAGTTTGAAGAAATCAGCATAGAACTTTTTGCTGAGCATGGAATAATAGATTTTTAATTGCTTCTTTTGATCGTTGAAGCTGGAAGGCATGTTAAAATATAGCTCTAGTTTTCCCTTTGGTTTTAATGTTTTTGTGGCTCGGTACTGTTCAGGCAATAATGGGTTGTTACTTTTTCCTAGGTATAATATTGCTTTGTATCCGTGTTCTGTACTTAGCTCCCATTTATAGCGATTGATAAAAGGTGGGAATTCCGCTTCTTGCGTGTGTAAAACCATGATGCTGTCGTTGGAGGAGTTGTTGATGGAAATGGAATAAACAGCCTGTGAATCGGCATCAGCAGGATAAACCTGAGAAACTAGAAAGAATTGCGCATCACCATGAATCGGTAGGATACACAAATTAAGACAAACTTTCAAAAAAATAGGAAGTCTCAATTTTTTCATCATTCGAAGTTAACAAAGAATTTTAAAATGGCAGCGAAAATTTCAATGGATTTGATACAAAATAGTAAGCCCCGCAATCGCGGGGCTTACCTATGAGTTCTTATTTGCTTTCGACTCCGCTTAGGCAAATTTTTTCTTTTTCAGGTGGCTGAGGATCTCGAAGCCACCTAGATGGAGATTAATTCTGCTTTACGCTTTGCTTGCGCTCTTTAATACGGGCGTTTTTACCCACCATATCACGAAGGTAGAAAATACGTGCACGACGTACTTTTCCACGCTTGTTCAAGTCGATACGAGTGATTTTTGGACTGTGAACCGGGAAGATACGCTCAACACCTACGTTGCCGGAGATTTTACGAATGGTAAAAGTCTCGGTTAAGCCCTGACCACGACGTTGTAAAACGACACCTTGGAAAAGCTGCTCACGCTCCTTGGTTCCCTCTTTGATTTTATAATAGACCGTAATGGTGTCGCCTGATTTGAATTCAGGCCATGATTTCGCTTCAACTAACTGCTCCTGCGCAACTTTAAGTAAGTCCATGATTGTAGATATTTTACCCTTAATTTGGGGCTGCAATATTAGTGAATATTTTGAGAGGAATTAATAAAATTCTCCTTTTTTTCACAGTTTCTCGTCGATGATTTCCGGACGAATTGTATTATGTTGAAATTCATTTATATACAACCTTATAAAAAAGGAGTTTATCATTCGTTTGAATTGAATTTATCCAGAAATTTTATAACTAGCTGGTTCGTTTGAATGAATTCGAAATCTGTATTTCTATTTTTTTAAATTAACAGATTCAAAAAATCCAATGAGCTTTTTTCCAATTTCTAAATTGTCGAAATGTGATTCGGCGAATTTTCGGGCGGCTAAACCCATGCTTTTCTGCAAAGCGGGATTTTCCAATAATTTCAATATTTGAAGGGCGAATGCTTGAGGTGTATCGGCAATGAGAAATTCAAGTCCATCTTTTCCTGTTATTCCTTCGGCACCTATGCTCGTGGTAACAATTGCTTTTCCCATCGCCATGCCTTCCACAATTTTTACTCTCATCCCACTCCCACTGAAGAGCGGAACAATCATGATTCCGCCTTCTCCAATAAATTTCTTGCTGTCGAGTACAAAATCATTGACTTCTATTGAGTCATTTGCTTTTGCCTTGATGTAATCCGGCATTTTTTTGCCGGCAAGTGCCAATTTAGCTGTCGGAAATTTTTCAATGACTAGCGGCCATACTTCTTTTAAAAACCATTCGATTCCATCTAAATTCGGCAGCCAATCCATTGCACCGATATGAAAAATTAATTTCGGATTTGGATGTTCATAGACTGGATATTCACTGGTGTCTACTCCTACCGGAGCGATATAAATCGGAAGATCGGCACCCATCTCCATCAATAACTTCTCATCTTCTTTAGTCATGGCGGCAATCCCATCTACCCTATTCAATGCCCATTGCTCGTAATGGCGCAAACGATCAGCGAGTAAATTCAAATACCACTTTTTCAGTTTCGATTTTTCTGATGTGGCCAATCTTTTCCAGATGAGATGTTCAATGTTGTGCGTTCTCAAAATCACCTTCGCTTTTGAATATTCCCGAATTACATCCATGTAAGGAATCATGTACAAGCTTTCAAGGATGATGGTATCGAATTTTTCGGCTTTCAAAATTTTAACCAAGGCCTCTTCAAAATCACGCTTTACAAATCGAATGATATGGTAGGATTCACCCGTAAATATATTGAACAATGCTGCGAAAGGTTTGATGCGATTATCGAGGTAAATACCTTCGATGCGTGTCATTTTACGATACGTTTCATCGAGTGTTTTAATATCGGTTAACTGTTTGATGGTATTAAAGGCCAAAACTTTTAAAGATGCACCATTATCATGCAATGATTTTTGCAAATGGTACATGGCAATGCTACCACCATCAACAGGTGGATATGGAACGCGAATGCATAATTGGAGGATTCTCAAAATAGATTTATTTTTTTCGTTTCTTAAATTTATTGAAGAAATTTAAATAGGCGTCACGGTCAAAAATTACGGAGTCATGCGTGGCTTTGTAAATTAAAAATAATCCAACCGGCAGCAATATCATCGAGGATGTCCACATCCCTCTCCATGCCGGCAATATCCCTTCTTTCGCAAATTTTTCTCCTGTGATGCTCATGATATGGTATGCCAAGAAGAAAACAATAGAGATGACTAAGGGCATGCCTAACCCACCTTTGCGAATGATAGCTCCGAGCGGTGCACCAATCAAAAAGAGAATAAAACAAGCAGCCGGCAAAGTTAATTTGCGATGCCACTCGACCTCGAATCTTGCTAATTGAGAATTTCTTGATTCCATCTCATCTTTAATCCCCATAATAAAACTTTGCATGGAACGCGCTTGGTTTTTTGCGTTTTCATAGAGTTGGTTGGCGTTGGCATGAATACTCGTGTCCAACTGCGCAATTGCATTGCTTTTGTTGATGTTCGAGTAGAATTTTATGGAGTCTCTCAAAAATAAAAAATTGTGTTTGAATTGTACCGCGATCAAGGATTCCTTTTTATGATTGTCAGTTCTTAAGCTATCCACCGCTTCACCCAATTGAGTCAGATTCATCATTTGATGTCCGCCTTTAAAAAGATCCTCATTGGTCCGATTTAATTGAAATTGTGAAAGGTCAAAGCGAATGATATAATCTTTAAAAGAATTGCGCATCAAAGGATGTGTATCAACTCCTCCTTTGTTTTTATTTTGTTCTTCGTAGCTGTTGCCGTCATAAAGCGAGAGAATCAAATAACGCTGGTCAGGTGTTGATTCCATGGTTCCTCTCTGCGCCATCACTACTTTGCGGTTTCCAATCCCTGCGGTATGGTCGTAAATCATGACTTGGCGAATGGTTTTTCCGTCGTCGTCTTTTTGTCCAACTTTGATGCTGTATCCTTCAATGCCGTTGTAAAATACGCCTTCACGAATGGATAAAGATGGTTTTTGCTGACGTATATCGTAGAGCAATGATCCCATCTTTAGGTTGGTATAAGGCAGTACATTATTTGAAAAAAAGAAGGCGGTGGCTGAAATTAAGATCACAATAAAAAAGAGCGGCATCATGATTCTTTGTAAGGAAACTCCTGCGGCCTTTGCTGCTGTTAATTCGAAATGCTCCGCTAAGTTTCCGAAAGTCATGATGGATGAAACTAGGAGCGCCAGAGGAAGTGCTAATGGAACTAAATTGGCGGCAGTGTAAAACAAAAGCTCGGCAACAACGAGTCCGTCAATTCCTTTTCCTACCAAATCATCAATGTACTTCCAAAGAAATTGCATCAACAATACAAATAGAGAAATGAAAAAAGTCAGAAAAAACGGACCAATAAAAGACTTAATAATGAGCGCATGTAATTTCTTCAATCTTCGCTTGCTTTAGGTTTGCAAAAATACCCTAAGTTTGGCTAATATCGATGAAGATGGAGCAAGTTAAATTGGAAATTGAAGAATTAAGTTTATTACGTAACAAAGAACTTTTTTTACGTAAGAAGCAATTAGGAGTAAAAATCAATGATTTATTAGGCCAATGTGTAGAATCTATTCAAGCGGCAATGATGTTGAATTCATCACATCTCCCACAGGAATTAATCCATTCCCAACCAAAAATCAGTAAGGGCGAAAATTATTTATCCTTTCCATGGCAGATTCTTGATTATCCTCGAATATTTAAAAAAGAAGATGTTTTTGCACTTCGTACACTCTGCTGGTGGGGAAACGGACTTGGTATTACTTTACATCTTTCCGGAAACTATGCAGATAAGTATAATGATGTTCTGACTAAAAATCTAGAATTATTAAGTCAAAATGATTTTTATATCTGCATCCATTCCGATCCTTGGCAGCATCATTTTGAGTCGAACAATATCATTCCGATAAAAGAATTTTTAGAGGGAAATCAGTCGAATTCATCGTCCTTAAACAATCAAGGATTTATTAAAATCGTAAAAAAATATTCCTTTGACAATATAAATGAACTAGAAATTGTAGTGGGCAAAACTGCAGAAATACTTTTTAAGATTTTGTCGAAATAAGCGATAAGATAAGAATTGATTCTTATTTTTTAGAGGCTGCCTAAGAGCATACGTAATTTTTGGACTTGCGATTCCCACAACCTGATATTCGTATCTTTTTCTCCTTTTCCCGCAAAATCAGTGATGACAAGAGCAATATCTAAAGTGATATCATCTTCTTTGATTTCAAATTGAAAATAAGTTCCGTCACTGTCTTCCGCCCATTCAAATCGTACTAGTTGTAAATCCCGAACGGCTATTAAACGAGCGGAAGATTCACCTCCTTCCCAAACGAAAGTGTAGGTTTTATCCTTTACCAATACCTCATCGGCAAACCATCCGGCTAATCCGCTAGGGTCGCTTAAGGAAGTAAATAAAATTTTCGGAGATGATCTAAATTCAAATTCGAGTGAGTATTTTTCTTTAGTAGTATTTGTTGGTTCCGGTAATTTGGGATGGTTCACTTCTTTTGGTTTAGGTAAAGTTTTCAGTGTCGTAGTTCCCGCCTGAATTCGAGGGCGCATTTTACTCAGATCCATGGTCTCTTCCAATTCCTTCATCACTTTAGCAGCCTTTGCATGAAGAGGATCTATTTTCTCCGATTCTTTAGTCGATTTTGCTGAGCTTTTAATTTCCGGTTTAGAATTTTTTCCGGGTGCAATAACTTTCGTTTTTAAAGGTTTCGCGTTCTTAACATCTACCAAAGGAGCTGTAATTTTCGTTTTTTCTGCTTTGGGCGGAGTAATTTTTTCCTTTTTTACAACAATAGCCTTTTTGACCGGTGCTTTAAGGTCTGCTTTTTTCTTAGGGGCATTTACCGTTTTTTTAACAACAACTGTCGCCTTTTTCGAGACTGCTGATTTTACTTTCACCGCAGTTTTAGCCGGCGCTGCTTTTTTTACGACTTTTTTAACAGCGACTTTTTTAACCGGATTTGGTTTCGGTTTCACTGCCTTTTTTGGTGCAGCCTTTTTAATCACTTTCTTTGTCGCTACTGCTTTGTTCTTGCTTTTTGCAGACGCCATATATGAATTCTTATTATTTGTACAATGATTGGGTGGAAATATAGTTAAAAATTGATATGAAGTGTCGCCAGATGAATTAAATCTATTGACTAGGCGAGATTTCTAAAATAGCATTGAATTTATGTTTAAGATACTGATTTATAGCATTATTATACTGGTTGCGAGCATCGCCGTTTTCTTAGCAAATTATGCAATGGTGTTTCATGTTACTGCTACTATAGTCTCTTTGATAGCGGTATTGATAAGTTTAGGGCATCTTTTTATGGTTCTTTTTACAGAAAAAGGTTGGAAAATCAAAGAAAAGAACTTTATAGGCATGTGGTCGGGTCTTCTCCTATTTTCAATGCATCAAATTATTAGTCCGCTAGCGATCTTGCTCTTACTTTATTTACAGACTTACCTTGCACATAAAATAACTTCTGAGCTGTACTCAAAATCAAGAGTTTTTAAACGGTTTGATAAATTTAAAATGATTTTGCCGGAAATAGCGTGGATATCATTTGCTTTCTTCCTTTTAGATACAATACGGGAGTTTACTGTTTGGAAAAAATGGGAATTTCAATTATTTTCGTTTTCGATTTTTTTTCTGGTTTTAATTATGAAGATGATACTTTCTAAAAAGACAACTTGAATTTTATCTATTAATACCGATGAATTATTTTGTTCGATTTTGTTAGTATGTATTTAAAATAATTTTCGAAAACAATATTTGATGCGATTACATTTGTTCCGGATATGAGTAAGGAGAACTTCAATTTTTTTTAGCGAAATGAATCAATGAATAGTGAATTTGCAAAATTATTCGTCCTGAAAATGAAGAGAACTATTTTTTGGTTTAGAAAAGTAATTCTAAGAATGTTAATTATCTTCTTGTTGATTTCTGTATTTGCAATTTATTATTCAGATAGAAAAGTGAATGAGAGCACTGCTGATTATGTTTTTACCTCTTTAAATAAAATTCCTGCTCAACGGGTAGGCATGGTATTAGGCACAAGTCGATTCGTATCGGCTGGAAAGAAAAATCCTTTTTTTTATAACCGCATTCAAGCAGCTAAATCACTTTATTTTTCAGGGAAAGTGCAGTATTTGATTTTGAGTGGCGACAACCGTTATTTTAGTTACAATGAACCACGTGAAATGCGGCGCGAATTATTAAGAATGGGTATACCCGACAGCGTAATCTTCATGGATTTCGCTGGTTTTCGAACATTGGATTCTGTGGTAAGAGGCAAACGTGTTTTTAAATTGAATCGATTTATCATCATTTCTCAAGAATTTCATTGCGAAAGAGCTGTTTACATTGCACGAAAAAATGGTATCGAAGCCACAGCTTATGTAGCAAAGGATCCTCCCGATTCTTTTGCATGGACAGTTGAAATGAGAGAGTACTTGGCTAGGGTAAGTATGATGTTGGACCTTTATATTTTTGATACAAGCCCTTATTTTTTGGGAGACGAGGAGTTGCCAGCTAAAGCGTATGAATAATGGAATAGCTACAAGCCTCAAGCTGCAAGCTTGTAGCTTGAGGCTTGTAGATCAATAAGAACCCGCTCTCTTCCGAATAAACCACTCCGTAGAAATCAAAACAATTAGCAAGAAGAAGAACCAAGGTTCATTTAAAAGGTCTTCAAGCTTTTTATGCATGAAGGATAGTGGTTTTAGATTTTCGTTGGACTTTAACTTTTGAATAAGATCATCCACTTGTCCGGGATAATACACCGCTCCGCCTGTTTGTGCAGCCAAAGCGTGCAAAAGTTGATGATCGGCCACTGTCAAAGCGGTTTCTATTTGCAAGGCACTTACGCTGAATTCTCCTTGCTGCGACAAAATTTTATCGCCCAGCTTTACTTCTGCTTTGAAACGATAATTTCCTATAGGGAAAACGCCTGCGTTTAAAGTATATGCTTTGTCGGTCTTCGACATGGTGAATAGAAATTCCTTTCCTGCTTTATTGTAAATACGAACAGAAACATCAGGTTGATTGATGAGTTGCTCGCTCTGGTTGTAAAGCTGCGCATCAAAAATTAAACTTTCGTTTTCTTTGTAATTTGTTTTGGCAATAAATTTAAAAGGACTTCGGTTTTCTTTTACAGAAAGGTATTGAACAATGCTTAAAATTAATTCCTGACTCAATACATGATTGCCGTGATCATTGTAATCACTAAGTCTCCATCTCCACAAACCTTCACCGGCTAAAACAGCCTGCTTGCGCCCTGCATTTTCACTGAATAAAAGTAGCGGTTGTGCTGTGTTCACAATTCCAATTTTCTGATTGAGTAAAGTATAAATATTGGTACTTGCCTGATACACTCCGAATGGAGATTTTAAAGGAGGCCAAGTTTTTATAGCAGCAAGCAATTCATCCGATACAGTGAATAAACTGAAATTTTCGACAGGTGATGCTTGCACATCGTTCAATTGTCCATTCGCCTGTGAAATGTTAATTCCAAATTTTCCGTTGTTAAATGCATTGATTTGCGTAGAAGCGCCGAGAATGGACCAAGTGCTAACTCCTGTTTCATTAATTTTTCCTAAAAGTGCCGATTCATTGCCTGTTGCAGATGGAATGTTATGTAAAATTAAAAGATTGTAATCCCCTACTCTACCCGTAAATTCATCTGCCTTCACAATGGTAATTTCATAATTCAAATTGCTCTCGATGCTTTGACGTAAAACTGCAATATCGGGATGTGGCGCAGCAAACAAAACCAACACTTTTTGCTTTTGTTCCACTACTTCTACAAACACATCGTATTGATTATTGATGAGCGTTAACTCTCCTTCTACTGCACTCAATTTAATTTTATAATGATGAATGCCTTTCGATTTCGCATCGATGAAAGCAGGGATGGAAGAATGATAATTGGACCCGGAAATTTCAAGCGCTCTACTAAAAACAATCAGGCTATCTTCTTCGACTGTTAAAATACTACGACTTCCAGCGGCTTGCTTTGCATCCACCATGACTTCCAAAGGGAAGTTGTTTCCTAAAAATGCAATTTTATTATGATTCACTCTAGAAATGAATACATCTTTACGAACCGTAGAATCTCCCAACGCAAGACTATAAACCGGAACCTTGAGACGTGCTGGTCCATAAACAGGATTCGCTCCTTCATTAAAAAGCCCATCCGTAGCCATTACAATTGCACCTACATTTCTATTGGCAAATTGCACATCTAAATAATTGTATAACTGAGTAAAATTACTGGATCGATCTTGAAAATTATAACCAATATTCTCTGAAACATGATCACCAAAAGCAAATTGTCGAACGTCATAATCCGATTTTAAAGCGGAATTGATCTTTTCAAAATCGTTTTTGATTTGCTCTTTTCGAGAGATGGAATCCTTGCTGTTTATAATTGATTTCGATTCATCCAAAGCAAGAATGATGATGGGTTTTTCTACTTCTCGTCTGAAAGTTCGTATCATCGGCCCCAATAATAGAAATGCCAATAAGCTGACCATCAAGAATCTGGTTGATATAATCAACCGGCCGGTCCATTTGGAAAGATCATTTAACAAAGGCTCTTTGCGGTACATGAGCCAAGCATAAAATGCTCCGGTTAAAATGCAAAAAAGAAGATACCACCAGGGCGTTGAGAGAATCAAGGCTATTTCCACTTCCGCAAAAATAAGAGGATTGATCAAAATCGAATCATTTAATTTTATTATTTATTGCATCCTTCATTTTAATTTCCATTTCATTCAACGACAGATCAGGTTCAGATTATTTTTTTTCTTCTTATTTGAAGATGATCTTTAAGGGAATTTCAGAGTCTTCATTCGCGAAAGATCGTCTATTACCAAAAAATATATAGCCATCGAATTCTCTATATTTGCCGAATGCTGGTAACCGCGCGTGGACTTGAGAAGTCGTACGGAGATTTAAAAGTTTTAAAAGGAATCGATCTTGATATTGAAGCCGGAGAAATCGTGAGTATTGTTGGTGCATCCGGAGCCGGAAAAAGTACTTTGCTGCACATGTTGGGCACTTTAGATCAACCCGACAAAGGGAGGATTTCAATTAAGGAATTAGAAATTCAGGCTTTAAAAGGAAAAAATTTAGCGGCGTTTAGAAATAAGCACATTGGATTTATTTTCCAGTTCCATCAATTACTTCCTGAGTTTACAGCTTTGGAAAATGTGTGTATGCCCGCTCTCATTTTAGGGAAGTCGATGGCAGAAGCTACTCAGCGTGCTTTGGAATTGCTGGATATTTTGGGGATGCGAGCTCGTCAGGATCATAAACCTTCTCAATTAAGTGGCGGAGAACAGCAGCGTATTGCCATTGCTCGCGCTTTGATGAATGATCCTTATCTCATTTTAGCTGATGAGCCTTCAGGGAATTTAGATTCCGCCAATGCGAAGGCTTTGCATTCATTGTTTTTTGAATTGAGAGATCGACTGAAGCAAACTTTTGTGATAGTCACTCACAACGAAGAATTAGCTGCTATGGCCGATCGTAAATTGACCATGACAGATGGGAAGATTTCGGGGATTACTGTCGGGAAATAGCTGCAAGCTGCAAGCCTCAAGCCTCAAGTTGCAAGCTGCAAGCCTCAAGCTGCAAGCCTCAAGCTGCAAGCCTCAAGCCTCAGCCATTAGAAGTTTGCTTATCTGTAGATTTGTAGTTCTGTATAAATCCGCTTGTCCTGAGCTGGTCGAAGGGTATATCCGTATCAATCTGTAGATATGGTAGCATTCTAAAATTTTAGACTTTTGATTGCTAATACTACTGCTACTCTAAATGTATTATCAGAAGTGGAACATCCGTCCTATAAGAAACTCGTTTAGTAATACTCGGATTCGCCATGGCTTGTAAGAATTTTCGGTGATGCGTGACCATGGCTAAACAATCGGCTTTTTCGTTTTTTAGAAAGTAAGTTATTCCATCGGCGATGTTGAGGTCGGTGCACACGAAGCCTTTCATTTTAGGGTAAGTTACAAATTGGCGGATGCGGTGCGTGACTCTCGAAAGATCGGCATCATCATGTATTAAATTCTTATTGTCGACATTGAGGAATATAATTTCTGACTTGAATGTTTTTGCCATGAGCACCACTTCATTCGACGCGATTAAATTTTCATCACTTAAATCAGTGCTGAAAACAATTTTTTTGAGTCCCTTGAATTTTGCTTTGGATGGTATGAGCATGACTTTGCAAGGCGCATCTTTGATAACTCTGGATGCATTGCTGCCAATGAAAAACCGTTGGACCTGCGTTGAGGAGGTATTTGCCATGACAATTAAATCAACTTTTTTTTCTGTTGCAATTTCATTGACACGTGCTGATGGAAGTCCTTGTTGTAGTAGTAATTCAAAAGGCACCTGTTTTTCGGATTCCAGTATTTTTGCGTGAAACTTTTTTAATTGTTTGACTGCTGCTTCACGCAACATATCAAAATCCAATTGTACAGTAGAAACAGAAACGTCAGTATAAATGACGGGTGTTTCATAGGCATGCATCAAGATGATTTTGCTTTTGTAAATTTTGGCTAGTTCTATCGCATAACGAACAGCATTTTCTGAGCCTTTAGTAAAATCGGTGGGACATAAGATGGTTTTCATAGTGTGGGTGTTTTTATAATGAGTTGATGTTTTTTATTGAGCATTAAATTTTCACTATTCCAATTTATTTGCATGACTTGAGCTTCCTTTCTGAAAGTACAATCTTTTACAGAGCAGATATTACAGGGAATTTCCATGCAAGGATCGGTATGCACAAAAACCTCGACATGATTTTCTACATCCCTATTTAAAACCGTTTCGAGATTTTTAACTTGTTCATGCACATCGTCTAATTGCAAATAGAAAGGCAAGGTGAGATGACAATCTACATGTAAATAATGACCGAATTTTTGCAATCGTAAATTGTGGATATCAATCCAACTTTCGTCTCTGTAATTTTGAAGTGAAGCTGTTATTCGTTCGATGGTTTCTAGGTCAGCTTTGTCCAATAAATGATTGATGGATTCTCTTAACAATTGAATGCCGCTTGCCATAATATGCAAGGCGAGTAAGATGGCAAGTACTGGATCAATCCAAATCCAGCCGGTAAATTTGTAAGCAAAGAGTCCGATGATCAATCCTGCACTGGTGATTGCATCCGCATTAAAATGTTTGCCATCTGCTTTCAAGATGGATGAATTCGACTCTTCACCTTTTCTTTTCAAAAAACGACTCATCCACCACATACCTAAGGTTGAAATACCGGTTAGCAATAATCCAATATCAATATTCTTTAGTTCATGCGGCTCGTAAAAATGTTGAATCGCATTGACGATGATGAAAATTCCGGTTCCGAAAATGAGTGCGCCTTCAAAACCTACTGCGAGATACTCGATTTTCCCGTGCCCGTATGGGTGGTCGGCATCTTTTAATTGCGAAGCATAAAACAAACTGTATAATGCAAAAAAACTGGTGGCAATATTGATGAGCGATTCTAATGCATCACTTAAAATAGCTTCAGATCTCGAAAAATACCACGCAGAAAATTTCACGAACATAATAAGAATGGAAAAAAACAATACCCATTTTACAGCGGATACTTTGGAGCGAATATTTATGACAGCCGACTTTCTCATATGCAAATTCAATAAAGATAATCAATTATAGAAACTATTCCAATCAGCGCTATTAAGATCAATACAATCTTTCTGAATTGGAATTGACTCACTTTTGCCAATGCTTTTTTTCCTATCCACGAACCAATAAACGAAACGGCGATGAGCATGGGCACATAACTGAATTCTTCCTTTTGCAGAAAATCATTACTCAAATAAATGATGGTACGAGTTACATCTACTCCCATATCGATAGCTGCAGAAGTAGCAACGAAGGCACTTTTTTCGAGATTGTAAGCTGTCATGGCGGCACCTCGAATGGCTCCGCCGGTTCCGATGAGTCCGGCAGCAAAACCAGCTAAACTCCCACTCGAAATTGCATTTTTTGGAGTGGGTGAAATAACAAGTTTAGGTTTCAAAAGAAAGAGTAAAGCAAAGGCCAATAGGAAAATTCCAAGTAGTAAGGAGCCATAACTTACAACTAAATATACCGAGGCAAATGCTCCTATTCCCACTCCTATGATTCCCGGAATGCCGAACAATTTTAAAATTCTAAAGTCAGTATGTTTTCCAAATAAAATTAATTTAGAAAGATTGCTGAATACGTGAAGTACAGCTGTGAGTCCGAGTACTACTTTGGTTTCGAAGAAAAAAGTCGCTAATGGGACAAAGAAGACGGATGATCCAAAACCTCCCACCGTGCCAATGATTTCGGAGATGAGCGCTAGGATATAAAAGCTGATCATCTTTGAATTAAAAAATGAAATTATCTAAGCACAATACGTCCGCTTCTCTAGGTAAAAGTAAAAGTATGAGCAGTAAAATAAAACGTGGGAAGATCAATTTTAAATCCATAACAGGATCAATTAAACTCATGCCGATGAGTACGATGAGTAAATCAATTCCCAGCAGGTAAATCATCAGGTATTTGAACAAACCAATAATTAGAAGCAAACCACCAAGCATTTCGATCCAAGAAGTGATAAATGTAAAAGCATTGGTAAACTGATTCGGCATACCAATTTTTTTGAAAGCAGGCTGAATGGTTGTAAACACTTCCTTGCTTCCGATTTTAAAAACTTTATCATAGCCTTGAATAAAGAAAATAGATCCAGCCATTAGGCGTGTCAACACACTTGCAAATTCCAATGGATCCAATAAGTGCTCGATCATTTGTGATTTATTTATGCTAAAAGTAAATAAAAATTAGCACAATTGCTGTTCAATCTTCTGATCTTTTTAAGTACTCGTCATGACGATGATCACACAATTACATGATTATTTCAAAAGTAGAAAGGTTATTGCAAGCATCTATCACTTCGATGGAGTAAATTTGAGGCCCCCAATTTTTCTCGTCTTTTCTCCAGCGTAAAGTATTTGTTTTTGCATCGAATTGGGCCAATTCCCATTGATGATTTAAAAGTACGCGATACGATTTTATTCCGGATTGTGTATCTGAAATCAAACATTGGTGATATTCCTTTGAATCGATGGTGTCGATGCCTGTGGGTAAAAAAGTGATTTGCGGACCTACAGTATCCAAACTTACTGCATAACATCCCCCTTTTCTGAATTTTCCTGATATTTCATACTTAGTAATTGATTCTGCTTTGATGTATTCTTCAATCAAATTGATTTTGCAATTCAATCGAACAATAACATATTTTTCATCGGAAATTCTTTCGTCTTTTTTAAATGGGATTTTTATTTTTCCTTGCAGATGTAAGGGTGCGTTGAGCGAATCTAATAGAGAATAGATTGCTGAAAAGTAATTTTTGGATTTTCTCTTTTCAATTTCGGTATAGATCACATCTTGATACAATGCACCGGCAGGAACTGATATTTCCATTCCATCTTTTTTAAACTGTAGTATAACCTTTTCGAATGGAAAAACTTTTTTGATGGATTTTTTTTCTGCGAAATCGGCCTCTTTCAAATGGAGAATTTTAATCGGAATGCTCAATTGATTTTCGGAAAAGTCATTGATGAGTAGATGTAGAAAGGTGGTATCATTCACATTTAGAATGATTTTCCCATCGCCCGCTTCATTATAAACTGAAAATTTATCGCCGGGGAGTTTGAAAAGTCGGTGCGCAAATCTTGATTTGCCATTCTTAGAAACCGTAACAGCATGTGAATAGATGTAACGACTTTCATCAAAAGAAAAGCGATCGTATTGATATGAATAAATAAGTGAATCCTGCTTGAACAATTGCATACTATAAATGCCCAATTTGTTTTCTACTGAAAGATCATCTACCAAAACACTTAAATAAGCAGTGTTGGAACTAGTTTGAAAAAACAAGGGAATGATTGAGCTTGTATCGACATCCGAATAAATGGAATGGAAAGAATTTTTGTCGATTAAAGAAATGAGGGCCATTTGAGGAATAATGGTATCATTGATAACGGGAAGTAATAATAAAGGATTAAGAGGAGTTTGTGTAAGCCGATCTCTGATTTCAAAGTGGAGATGCGGTCCTTGACTTCCACCTGTATTTCCGCTTATCGCAATCACATCTCCCTGTTTATAAAGGAAACGACCGGAATCCGGAAACAATTCCATCTCAAAAGATAAAGCAGCCTTTTGCGCTGAATCCATGTAACTCATCAGCTCCGGAGAAAAATGATGCAAGTGTCCATACACCGTTGTAAAACCAGAATCATGGTCCATGTAAAGGGCATTACCGAAGCCCACCGCACTGACTTTCAGTCGGGAAACCCATCCGGCGGCTGCCGCAAATACAGCATGACCTTCTTCGCCATTTGTTTTTAAATCGATTCCGGAGTGATAATGACCGCTTCTCAACTCCGCAAAAGTCCCGGCAAGAGCAATGGGTGTGTCAATTGGGAAAATAAAGCCCGATTGTGCAAGGCCCATAAAGTTCAAAAAGCAAGAGAAATAGAGACTTAGATAAATTTCGGACCTTTTAAACATCGAGCAAATTTAAAAGCTTTGTAATGATTTCTTAAATATTCAGACAATTAGACTATTCTGGATGTAAAATATATTCGTGACATATTCCAGCTTTTGAACATCTCATCTTAACAAAAGAATAGAATTGCGGATTCCCATATTTTGTATATTTGCTTTATCTTTCAGATGATGTTAATCTTAAAATAATTTCATTTTCAGAGTATTATGGAAAATACACTTGAAAAAATTCAGTCTTTGAAGCTTCTTATTAAGGATTCTAAAAGGCAATATCTGCAAGCAGTGGAGCAGCTTAACTCAGAAAAGAAAAAGCATCAACAAATCATAGTTGATAAACAAAGGCTTGAAAATGAAGTATTGGAGTTGACCGAACAAGTTAAAACCATTAAATTAGCGCAGGCAATTCAGGGAAACAACGACCAGAGTTCTCGTGAATTGAAAAATCAGATTAACCGTTACATACGGGAAATTGATAAGTGCCTTCAACTCATTAATAATGATTAGTACCGTGAACGATACATCAGTTAAAATTTTAATAGCCAACCGAACGTACCCATTAAAAGGAAGTGCGGATGAATTATTAATTCTTCAAAAAGCGGCTGAGATGGTAAATCAGCGTTTGAAAGAATATGAAACAGCCTACGGAGTTCGTGACTTACAAGATTTATTGTCGATGTGCGCCTTACACATGGCTGCTGAAAAATTAGGGTATCAAAATGAGCATACATTAAACGAAGTAGAAATCAACCGCGAGCTCGATGAGTTAAGCGATTTGATTAAATCATTCGGAAAAGAAAATAGCGTTCTTTAATAAAGGGCGTAAAGAATCTAGTTCTTTACACAACCCGCATTCGTACTGGTCGACGATGTAAACTCAACATACATCACATAGGAGAATTCTCAGGCTGCCAAGGGCATGTCCCGCTCGACGGGAAAGCGCAAATCAGCCGGCTGACTCCGACCCTGTCAATTGGGGTTTACTCAGACTGGTACGAATGCGGGTTTTTAATTGAAAGAAAATTAATAGTTAAATATATATATACAACAGGATACAAAACCCATGGATATTACTTTCATCACCATAGCCGCTCTAGCCGGATTGTTGATTGGAGGTCTGATTACCTTTTTAGCAACAAGAAAAAATAATCAGACACTCGTAGCGGCGGCAACAATAAAAGCCAATGCCATCATTCAGGAAGCGACATCGAAAGGAGAAATTCTTCTTAAAGATAAAACGATAGAAGCCAAAGATCGCTTCTATCAAATGAAAACAGAACACGAAAAGCATATTTCCGAAAAGGATAAAAACTTATTGCAATCGGAAAATCGTTTCAAGCAAAAAGAGGGCACTTTAAATCAACAGATCGAGCAGAATAAAAGGAAGCAAAGTGAACTGGATACATTACAGGCAAATTTGAGTTCTCAATTGGAAGTCATCGATCGTCGTAAAGATGAAATCGACAAAGCCCATCAAAAGCAAGTGCAAGCCTTAGAAAAAATTGCCGGATTATCTGCTGAAGATGCAAAAGCACAATTGGTAGAAGCCTTAAAAGCAGAATCAAAAACTGCTGCAATGTCCTTTATTAAGGATACGATGGACGAAGCAAAATTGACGGCGAGTAAAGAAGCAAAGAAAATCGTAATTCAAACCATTCAACGTGTAGCTACTGAGCATGCGATTGAAAATGCAGTGACCGTTTTCCATATCGATAATGATGAAGTGAAAGGTCGTGTGATTGGCCGTGAAGGAAGAAATATTCGTGCCTTAGAGGCTGCTACAGGAATTGAAATTATTGTTGATGATACTCCTGAAGCAATTATTTTATCAGGATTTGATCCTGTACGTCGTGAGTTAGCGCGTTTGGCTTTGCATCAATTAGTTTCTGACGGAAGAATTCATCCTGCGAGAATTGAAGAAGTTGTTGCAAAAGTGAAGCGTCAGCTCGACGAAGAAATTATTGAAACAGGAAAACGTACAGCCATCGATTTAGGAATTCACGGACTTGCTCCTGAATTAATTCGCGTGGTTGGTCGAATGAAATATCGTTCTTCATACGGACAAAATTTATTGCAACATAGCCGTGAAGTAGCCAACCTTTGTGCTTTGATGGCTGCTGAATTAGGATTGAATGTGAAGCTTGCCAAGCGTGCCGGACTTTTACATGATATAGGTAAAGTAGCTGAAGAAGATACCGAGTTGCCTCACGCAATTGCAGGAATGAAAATGGCGGAGCGCGCCAAGGAAAATCCGGAAGTGATCAATGCCATCGGAGCTCACCATGATGAGATAGAAATGACGAGCATCCTCTCTCCTATTATTCAGGTGTGTGATGCCATTAGCGGAGCAAGACCGGGAGCTAGACGTGAAATCGTTGAGCAATACATGAAACGTTTGAAGGAGATGGAAAACTTGGCGCAGTCGTACAAAGGCGTTGAAAAAGCATTTGCAATTCAAGCTGGACGTGAACTTCGTGTCATTGTAGAAAGCTCAAAATTGGATGATAAAGCCACCGAGCAATTATCATTCGATATTGCAAACAAGATTCAAACTGAAATGACTTATCCCGGTCAGGTAAAAGTGACGGTGATTAGAGAAACCAGAGCGGTGAATTACGCGAAATAAAAATTGAAAATGTTGAATAAGCTAATTCCAAAATCAGAATTTGCAAAGAACATATTCACGTTATCACTAGGTTCAATCGGAGCTCAGGTATTAAATTTTTTTTTTACCGCTTTTCTTACCCGAATCTATTCACCTTCTGATTTTGGATTGCTTTCAATTTATATTTCAGTTTCATCTCTTATCGGGGTGTTTTCGGCTGGGAAGTACGATGTAGCGATTGTAGTATCAAAAGACCGTGAACAGAGTATTTCACTGGTTCAACTTTGTTTTTTCATTACTTTATTATTTTCGATCTTAACACTAGGTATTGTCGTTTTTTTCAAGACCTTGATTATTTCACACCTCGATCACCCGGAAATTTACAATTGGTTCTACTTCATCCCGCTCACCTTATTTTTTACTTCGGCAACACAAACGATCTGGATGTGGAATGTCCGCGAGAAAAACTTCAAAGACCTTTCGGTAATACGTTTTATTGAAACGATCTTCAACGGAGGAACTTCCATCATATTGAATTTCTTGGGAGCAATAGGAATGTTATTCGGAACGTTATTTAGTCAGATGGCATCATTTCTATACCTTGTGATAAAACTGCTCAGCAGAGAAAAGGTCAATCCATTCCGTTTTGAGAAAGATGCGTTAACAAAGAATGCAATTCTTTACAGTGAATTTCCACGTTTTAATATTCTGCAAGGATTCACCGATATGCTGTTGATCACTGGAATAATAGTGGTCGGCTCGAATTTTTTCTCCGTTTATGTGATTGGAATTTATTCATTGTGCATGCGAGTGCTGCAATTGCCTATGGGGCTTATTGTAAAACCAATTGCTCATGTGTTCTTTGCTGAAGCATCAGAAAAGCATCGTCGCGGTGACGACTTTTACGAACTTACTAAACAAACAGTGCTTCGAACTGCTTTTTTTGCTTCAATAATTCCATTGATTCTTGTTATTGCCGGTCCATTTTTGTTCGGGTTGGTATTTGGCCAAAGTTGGCGCGAGTCAGGCGTGTATGCCCAATTATTGAGCCTCTGGATCTTCCTTGATCTTGTAAAAGCGCCAATAGCACAGATTCCGGCTATCATTGGAAAACAAAAAGAAGTATTGTACTGCACGATTTTAATCACGTTGAGCCTATTACTTGTTATTGCTTTGGCAGGCTATTTTGAACATGATCAGCCGCGTAAAGCATTCTTAATTATAGCCGTATTTCAATCTGTACAAACACTCTTTTTTATTCTCTATTTTCTTCGACTGTCTAAACAAAATATAGCGATATGATTTACGATTGTTTTACCTTTTTTAATGAACTTGATCTACTCGAGATACGATTGAATGTACTGAATGATGTTGTTGATAAATTCGTTTTAGTTGAGGCTACTAAAACACATCAGGGAAATGAGAAAAAACTCATTTACAATGAAAACAAACATCGATTTTCGGCATTTACTGATAAGATCATACATGTAGTCGTGGATAAATTCCCTGAAGCTGACGCACAACTTGCATGGACGCTGGAACGATATCAGCGTAACATGATTTTGGAAGGATTAAAAAACTGTGAAGCGGAGGATGTCATACTTATTTCAGATATTGACGAAATTCCGGATCCTTCAAAAATAGTCAGTAATAAAGACAAGAAAGGTGTTAAAATTTTTCTTCAGCAAATGTTCTATTATTTTCTAAATTGTAAAAATGCAACTTTGAAAGAAAATTTCAGATGGCCGGGTACAATTATGGTGAGATTTGATGAACTAATTTCACCACAATATTATCGTGATATGTCTATTGCTGTCACCGGTTTTTACAGTCCGCGTTTCGTGATCCGGCTGTTTGTAAAATTAAAATTTTATTGGACGGTTCTGGTTCGTGGAAAAAAAGTTATTTTTGTTGAAGATGGTGGTTGGCATTTCAGTTACCTAGGTGGGGTTGAGGCAATTATTAAAAAGCTTGAAGCATTTGCTCATACCGAATATAATACTATGCAATGCAAAAATGCGGAGAGAATAGAGGATGCAATAAAAAATGGCAAAGATATTTTCGGCAGAGATTTTCAATATAAATTCATTCGTTTAGATAATTCTTTTCCCGAGTACGTAATAAAGAATAGTATTAAATTTGAGCATCTTATTAAAATTTAGGTAATGTCTTTAAGAAAGAAATTAACTCATAAAATAATGCCATCACCTGTTGACGCCCGTCACTACGAATATTCGATGCTTTTTTCAGCAGATGATGAACCAGCAAAGCCTTCGCAGCGTTTGATTGATCTGGCACTCGAATCAGCAAAGGTTGCATCTACCACGTCACTGGATGATATTGCAGCGAGAACCTTACCTGAAAATTATCTAGACGTCTGGCCTGGTGAACATTACAAGCTATTAGCCGGTATTGTTCAGGTATTAAAGCCAAAGCTCGTGATCGAAATCGGAACGGCAAAAGGGTTATCTTCTTTATCAATGAAAAAGTTTCTTGCGCAAGATGCAATGATTGTAACTTATGATATTATTAGCTGGAAAGATTACCCAAACGGAAATTATTTGACGGAGGCAGATTTCAAAGACGGTAGGTTAATTCAATATACAGATGATCTTTCTTCCGTAGATATATTCCGCAAGCACAGTGACCTTCTAAGTAAGGCCGATTTGATATTTGCCGATGCTGCAAAGGATGGAATGCAGGAACAATTATTTATCAATAATTTCAAGCAGCTTAAATTTGCTAATTCTCCTATTGTTGTTTTCGACGATATTCGATTGTGGAATATGTTGAAAATATGGAGAGACCTTGATTTACCAAAACTTGACATTACATCTTTTGGGCATTGGTCCGGTACCGGTCTCGTTGACTGGAAATAGCTTGTAATTCAAATATTCATCATAGATGAAAGCCTTCTCATATTCTGAACAAAAGTCATGCAATCTGATACTTTCATTTATCATTTTTTGTTGTCTGGTTACGACTTTTCGAATAGTGTTTTTTGGTTCGCGGCAATTAAAGTACCTGCTTGATTACTTAATTAGTCTGCTACCGATCATTTTTTTTTCGTCTACTTTGTGTTTGATAATTATTGCTCTTGATATTGTTGCCAATATCTTGAATTTTCACTTGTGCATAGGAGCAAACTGGTTGTCACAAGGCATTTCAATTATTAAACTTCATGCCCATGACAGTCAGCATCATCATAGTTAGTTACAACGTCAAAGAGTTTCTGGAAAGGTGCATTTCTTCCATCACTCGATCTTCGGAAAAGGTAGAGATTATTGTCGTTGATAATAATTCAAATGACGGTACATTGGAAATGCTTAAGAACTTATATCCTTTTGTTCGCATCATTGCAAATGAAAAAAACGTTGGGTTTAGTGCCGCAAACAATCAGGGAATAGCGCTTGCTTCTGCCGATGTTATATTTTTATTAAACCCAGATACGGAACTGGTTGATGATTCATTGAGCAAGTTATTGTTGTTTCTTAATCAGCAAAAGGAAATTTGTGTGGTGGGGCCCAAATTATTAAATTCTGACCTTAGCCTCCAGGTTTCTGTTTGGAAATATCCTTCAGTAACTTATCTGTTTTTGGAATTATTCTATTTGCATAGAACCTTTAATACATTAAATTATTCAACAAAAAAGATGGCTGAATGTTTTGAACCAGACGCATTATCCGGCGCAGCCTTGCTTTTTAAAAGAGATCTTTTGCAAAAAGTAGATGGCTTAGATCCATTGTTCTTTTGGATGGAGGATATTGACTTCTGTTATCGTGCACATCAAACCGGATGTAAGATCTTTTACTACCCTTTTGCAGAAATTATTCATTATAGTGGTAAAAGCTCTTTGAAAAATCAACATATAGCAATTTCCAATCAACTAATCAGTAAGATTAAGTTTGAAAGAAAACATGGAGGTACTCTGACTTATGTTATTGCCCTTGCTGTTATTCTTTTACATATTATTTCACGATATTTGTTACTGATCACCCCTTCCCTTTTCAATTCGTCGGCAAGAGTTAAACGCAACGCTTACTATTTTTCTCTAAAAAAGTATTTTAATTTTATTGCCGGAGATAGAAATGTCATTACAAACTAAACATATCCTGCTTGTTGCAAACTGCAATTCTCCGCACATTCAGGAAAGGAAAAATGCACTAGTCGGTCGTAAATTTAACATCAGTGAATTTTCACTTGCGGATCGCTACAAGGATTGGTTTTCAGAAAGGGCTATAGATTTGTACAGTAATGGAGTTCGGAAAGAAAAATTCAGTGCAATTATTACAAAAAGTCAATTCACTAAAGTTGTTGTATCGGTAAAAGAAATTGTTTAAGAAGATTAAACCTAATTTAATGTACGCACATCCCACCTTGAAAATGAAATATTGGCAATTATATTATGCTTGAAAGCCTGGTTGAATATAAACGAAAATAAAATTGTGATAGCTCCTAAAAAATGGATGAATGAGAGTCCTAAGAATACCAAGGATGTGATTCCTGAAACTTGGATAAAATTATAAATGAGAATTTTATTGTTATCGGATGTCAATTCAGCACATACTAGAAGATGGGCTGAAGGTCTCTCAAAAAGAGGGATGGAAGTCGGCATTTTTAGTATTTCCTCTCCGAAAGATCAATGGCATCTGGAGCAAGCTGGTATTCAAATGCTACATGACTGTGGAAATGCAAAAAGCGGAACTACACTCATTGAAAAGTTGGGTTATTTGAAATTGTTGCGTAAGTTAAAGCAGGCAATTAATAAATTTCAACCTGAAATTGTACATGCGCATTACGCGACCAGTTATGGATTATTAGGAGTGTTATCCGGCTTTCAACCATTGGTAATTTCTACTTGGGGAACCGATGTATTTTCATTTCCTAAAAAATCCATTCTGCATGCTAGACTCTTAACCTATATTTTTTCCAATGCAAATGTAATTTGTTCGACGAGTTATTGCATGAAAGAAGAAATAGAGAAATACATGAAGCGGGAAGTGAAAGTGATTCCATTTGGTGTGGATGAAGAAGTTTTTTATCCCGAATATTTTTCACCGGACAAAACATCTATCTGCATTGGGAATATAAAGGCATTAGAAACGGGCTATGGAAATAATTTATTGCTCATAGCATTTGGAGAACTTGTAAAAAAATATAAACACAAAAATCTTAAATTATTATTGGTAGGCGATGGCTCTCAGCGCGCTGAATTAGTGAAAATTATTGAGGATTTGAAATTGAGTAATTCCGTTGAATTGGCAGGTAAGATCCCACATGCTCAAGTGGCCGTCTATCATAGAAAGATCGATATCTTTGTCTCTCCTACTCTTGTAGAAGAAAGTTTTGGTGTTTCACTGGTGGAATCAATGGCGAGTGGAAAAGCTGTTGTTGCTTCCGATACACCCGGATTTATGGAAGTGCTTGCCTCTGCAGAAAATGGAACTATAGTGAAACGAAATTCAGTATCAGCATTAACAGACGCAATTAGTAAATACATTGAATCACCAGTGTTGATGATCAATCACGGTAAATCAGCGCGAATACATGTTTTAAAACATTATGTTTGGAAGAACAATCTGGATGCGATGATAGAGGTTTATAAAAGCATAAAATAAATTAGAAAATGAAAATAATTACTGTCGTAGGAGCACGTCCACAATTTGTAAAAGCCGCTGTGTTGAGCAGAGCCTTTGCTACTACCTCACAGTTTCAAGAAAAAATAGTGCATACAGGTCAACATTATGATGCAAATATGTCAGATGTTTTTTTTGATGAGATGGAAATTCCGAAGCCAAGTTTTAATCTCGGCATACACGGCAATGGTCATGGTGCCATGACCGGACAAATGCTGGAAGGATTAGAGAAGATTTTCATGGATGAAAAACCTGATTTGGTCTTAGTGTATGGTGATACAAACTCTACATTAGCAGGTGCACTAGCAGCAAGTAAATTGCATATTCCTATCGCGCATGTTGAGGCCGGGTTACGTTCTTTTAACATGAATATGCCTGAGGAGGTAAATCGTATTTTAACAGATCGCATATCCACGTATTTATTTTGTCCGACTGAAACAGCAATAGAAAATTTAAGAAATGAAGGTTTTCCATTTGTCGGAATGAATATGCATTTGTCGGGAGATGTGATGCAGGATGCTGCTATGTATTATGCAAAAAAATCGGAATCGCTTTCTACAATCAGGGCAGAATTAAATTTAAATGATTTTGTTTTATGTACTTTGCACAGAGCTGAAAATACCGATGATCCCAAAAGACTAAAAGCTATATTGAATGGTTTGGCTTTGATAAATGAGACGACTCCTGTTGTACTGCCATTGCATCCTCGCACACGCAAGTTGATTCAGGAAAGCGGAATGAAAGTACCTTTTAAAGTGATAAATCCTGTCGGTTATTTTGATATGATAGAATTATTGAAACATTGTTCCTTAGTGATGACCGATAGCGGTGGATTGCAAAAGGAAGCATTCTTTTTTCAAAAGCATTGTGTGACTTTGCGCGATGAAACAGAATGGGTGGAATTGGTGCAACATGGATTTAATGAATTAGCCGGTGCAGATGTCGTAAAAATTACTGATGCATTTTCCAAGATGAAATCAAAACAAAGTGATTTCAATATCGACCTCTATGGAAATGGTCTTGCCGCCGAAAATATTCTTAATTGCTTAAAGAAATAGATGGTGCGCATTCTTATCCTCACACAATATTACCCTCCTGAAACCGGTGCTCCTCAAAATCGATTGAGTGGATTAGCCGCCGAGCTCAGTGTTTTGGGTCATGAGGTGCACGTCCTCACGGCGATGCCGAATTATCCGGCGATGGAAATTCATAAGCAGTACCGCGGACTTTTTTTTAGGAAGGAATTTGTTCAACAAATTCATATTTATCGTTCCTGGATTTATGTCAGTAAAAACCGGTCTATTTTTTCGCGTTTGTTGAATTATTTCTCATTTACTTTTTCTTCTTTGTTTAACTCCTTTCGTATTAAGGGTGATTTTGATGTGTTGATGTGTGAATCACCTCCTTTGTTTTTGGGGATGAGTGGATGGGCCATTAGTAAATTCAAAAAGGCAAAATTCATATTTAATGTGAGTGATCTCTGGCCTGAATCTGCAGAGATATTAGGAGTGATTACAAATCGTTTCTTTTTGAATCTTGCTACCAAACTCGAAGAATTTTTGTACAGAAGTTCGTTCATGGTGACCGGACAAACTCAGGGCATCGTGAAAAATATCAAGGATCGCGTTCCCGATAAAATGGTGCACTGGTTACCGAACGGTGTAGATGAAAGTATTTTTAATACACGTATTGATCCAGAAAGAAGAATTATTTCGGGATTCGCAAAGGATGATTTTTTGATTTTATACGCAGGAATTATTGGAATCGCACAAGGTCTGGATGTTATTTTAGATGCTTCCCTCCGCTTACCAAAGGATTCCAAAATTAAATTTTTACTTCTTGGAGAAGGTCCTGAAAAGGAAAGATTAATGGCTAGAAAAAAAAAGGAGAATTTGGATAGAATTTATTTTCTTAATCTAATTGATCGTGCTGAAGTCCCGGCCTTTGTAAGTAGTATAGACGCAGCCGTTATTCCACTAAAAAAAATGGATTTGTTTTTAGGCGCCATTCCTTCTAAAATATTTGAAAATCTGGCGTTGGAAAAACCAATTTTACTCGGTGTGGATGGTGAAGCGAAAGATTTATTCATAAAGGATGCCCAATGTGGATTGTTTTTCGAACCTGAAAACGCTCATGCTCTCGCCAGAGAAGCAGGTTTTTTAGAGAATAATCCGCAAGAAGTAATGGAAATGGGAAGAAAAGGAAAAGAATACGTAAAGAAGAACTTTATCAGAAAGGACATTGTAAATAAATGGATGGAGGTTTTGCAAGATGCAATTAGAAAATAGAGAAATGAGTATTCAAATGGAAAATTCCGCTGCTCCGAAGTGGTCGCTGAATTTTCTGTGTATGATTGCTTTTTTTCTTCCACTCATTCAGGGATTGTCTATTGTTTGCATGGTATTATTGGTTTTTAATCGATTATTTATTGCTAAGAATCGTAAAACCATACTACCAAATTTTAAAGCAAATAAAAGTTTGTGGATACTTCCACTCTTTTATCTTTTTCATGTATTCGCATTGCTGTGGTCACAAAATCTAAAATTTGGCGGACTCGATATTCAAACGAAAGCCTCGTTTTTATTATTGCCTCTTTTTATTGGAACCATAGTTTTGAATGAGAAAGACATTCAAAAGGTGATGAAGAGTTTTATCGTCGCCTGCTTCTTTGCCTCCATCCTACTCCTTTTAAATGCGACTGTTAGTTTTGTGGAATTAAATGATTACAAGGTTTTCTTTTACACAGATTATAGCAAGGCGATGATGCATCCTACTTACATTTCGATGTACTTCAATATGGCTTTGTTGTTTTCATTTCATCTTTTTAGTTTAGAAAAAAAACCAAGTCATTCGAAATTTTACAGTCTTTTACAGATATTCTTTTTTATTCAATTGATTTTATTGTCGGCTAGAACAGCGCAAGCAGTAGCTCTTTTATCATTTATCGTAGCTGCTTTTTATTATTATAAAAGAGGTCTCTTAACTACCGGAAAACGCGCGCACGTCATTGTAGTCTTGATGGTAAGTATCGCTTCTTATTTCGTACTCCATTCATTCTATAATCGCTATACTCAGGTAGAAAGTGCGATTACGGATGCTGCCGTACATGATACCACGCAAGTTTATAACAGTTCTACCGGTCGACTTGAAATATGGAAGGAAGGATGGTCAGTCTTAAGCGAAAACTGGATGATGGGTACCGGTACAGGAGATGTGAAAGACGAGTTGATGAAATCTTATGCAAAACATAATTTCACCTACGGATTCGATCGTAAACTCAATGCACACAATCAATTCTTACAAACTTGGATTGCACTCGGAGTCATTGGATTTTCACTTTTGTGTTTGAGCTTATACAAAGCCTTTAGTCGACCTAAAGACGAGTTTTATACACTTTTTATACTTTTTGCCTTGGTAATTGTTCTTAACTCCATGACTGAATCCATCCTTGAAGTACAAAAAGGCGTATTGTTTATGGCTTTTATGTATTCCCTATTTATTCTTCCTAAAAAGTCCTCCATCCAAATAGAAAATTCTAATTTTGATCTATAAAATAATATGTCAATAATCCCCTTCTCACCTCCCCGCATCGACGATGAAATCATCGCTGAGGTTACAGCTGCCTTAAAATCAGGATGGATTACAACTGGTCCTCGTACCAAGTTATTCGAAAAAGAGCTGAGTGCCTATAACGGCAATGAGTATACGCTTTGTTTGAATTCTGCTACAGCAGGATTGGAAATTATGTTACGTTGGTTTGGTGTAAAGGAAGGTGATGAGGTAATTTTACCTGCGTATACTTATGCAGCAACTGCCAATGTGGTGGTGCATTGCGGTGCCACGCCGGTATTGGTAGATGTGAATGCAGATGATTTTAATATCAATGTAGACAATGTAAAAAAAGCCATCACGGCACGAACGAAAGTGATTATGCCGGTTGATTTCGGAGGTCTTCCATGTGATTACAAAGCTTTGATGGAGCTGGTGAATTCATCTGAAGGAAAAGCCAAATTTACTCCTGCCAGTAAGGAACAAGAACAATTGGGGCGCATCATGATTCTTTCAGATGCTGCACATTCTTTAGGAGCAAAATATTTTGGAAAACGAACAGGTGTTTGGGCCGATGCCAGTGTTTTTTCGTTTCATGCCGTAAAAAATTTAACGACTGCCGAAGGTGGTGCCATCGCTTTAACATTGCCTGCTCCATTCAACAATGAAGAGATCTATAAATTTCTATGCATTTATACTTTGCACGGGCAAAACAAAGATGCCCTAGCGAAAATGCAGAAAGGAAACTGGAAATACGATGTCATAGAAGCCGGTTTCAAATGTAACATGACTGATTTAATGGCCGCTATCGGACTGGTTGAATTAAGGCGCTACGAAAAGGATACACTCGTTGTGCGAAAGCAAGTTTGCGAATATTATTATAATGCATTAAAAGGCTACGATTGGGCGCATTTGCCAATATTGAAAGATGAACACCGTGAAAGTTCCTATCATTTGTTTGCCTTGCGAATTAAAGGAATTTCGGAAGAACAAAGAGATGCAATTATTCAGGCTATTTTTGATGAAGATGTGAGTGTAAACGTGCATTTCATTCCTCTACCTCAATTGTCATACTATAAAAATAGAGGATTCAATATCGACGAGTATCCTGTCACTTATTCCAACTTTGCTGCGGAAATATCACTTCCTGTTTTTTACGATTTAAGTATGGAACAAAAGCAACGTGTAGTGAATGCCGTGGTGAAGGCGGTACACGGAGTAATTCAGAATTCAGGATTCAGAATTCAGAATTAGGGATTTTGGAATTCCTCACTCCTCACTCCTCACTCCTCACTCCTCACTCCTCACTCCTTACTCCTTACTCCTCACTCAAAAGAAATTAAATATAATGATCAAACGTATATTCGATATCTTATTTTGTTTGCCAATGTGTATCGTGTTGAGTCCGCTTTTTATATTGATTGCTTTGTTTGTCAAATTTGACAGTAGAGGTCCGGTGTTTTATTTACAAGAGCGCATTGGATTAAATGCCGTTCCTTTTAAAATTTTTAAATTCCGTTCCATGCATCTTGATGCCGATACAAAAGGATTACTCACCGTTGGTGGACGTGATCCGAGAATAACAAATGTTGGATACTTTTTGCGCAAGTATAAACTCGACGAGTTACCGCAATTGTTCAATGTGCTTTTAGATACCATGAGTTTAGTAGGTCCGCGACCAGAAGTAAAGAAATATGTGGAGATGTATTCACAGGAACAAAAACGAGTGCTAGATGTAAAACCCGGTATCACCGATTATGCCTCCATTGAATACTCGAATGAAAACGAAATTTTAGGCAAGGCAGAAAATCCGGAAGAAGTTTATATAAAGGAAGTGATGCCAGCCAAATTAAAACTCAATTTAAAATATATTGAAGAGAAAGGATTGGGAACGGATATGAAGATTCTATTTTTAACGATGAAAAAAATATTGAAATGATATATTCAAAAAAGCAGTGTCAACTCGCGAGTTGACACTGCTTTTTTTTTATCGGCGACAATTATAGCTGTTATCAATTTCGGATAGCTTTTACTTGTAGTTATTGTATCTATATTAATATCAATGGTTTATTGACCGAGTATGTTTCGCTTTTAGGTTTCACGTGGATTTTGAAATTATATAATTTTGTCATATCATTGTCATTGTAATTGCCTATTCTTCAACTTTATTAAAAAGCTTAAAAGATTTATAATGAAAAAAATAATTGTGTTTCTGTCACTAATAGTGTTTTTGTCTAGTTCTTGTACAATTGAGAAAAGAACCTATATGCAAGGTTACCATATAGATTGGAAAAGGAAGAACAGTTTAATGGATTCAAAAAGTGAGAATCTTACAATTCAGGAGAAAAAGATAGAAGTAAGTAAGACAGTATCTGATAGTTTATTATCTGGTTCAATAGATAATTCTTCGGAAAATTTGAAAGATAAAAAATCTTCGGATATAAATCAGAATAGCTTTAGTGCTTCTTTAGATAAATTCATTCCAGTTTTAAACAAAGATAAAAAAGTGCAAAGAAATAATATTTCGGTTGGCTTTGTAAAGTCTTTTGATCAGAAAGGTATTAAGAAAGCTGAGAGAAGAATTAAAAGAATACAACGTTTAGCTGATTCAAATTCTCAAGGCGATGGAATGGGCGTTTTAAGTGTGTTTGGTTGGATACTTATTTCCATAGGGTTTTTGATTTTATTATTCGCCAGTATAGTCGGAGGGGCTATTTTAATGTTACTTGGTTTGCTTTTTGTATTATTAATTGGGAAAAAGAATTCTGATAAGTCAAATAATAATTCAAAAACGACGAATAAGAATAGTAATAATTCAAATCAGTTGATAGATGTGGTTTATTTAAAGAATGGCGGATCTGTTAGGGGTATGATAATAGAGCAAATTCCCAATGTTCAATTAAAAATTCAAACGAATGATGGGAGTGTATTTGTATACAAATTTGAAGAAATTGAGAAAATGACGAAAGAGCAAATGAAATAATGTATATAAATGTAAATAATTTACAAAAGCATTTTTAACTTCAATTATTATTCAAACTATTTATTAATTAGAAATGGAAATGAGCATAAAAACAAAAATTGGTTATTTGTTGATTTTATTATTTGGTATTAATTCTATAGTTATTGCACAGGATAATCCGATAGATGTTGTATATCTTAAAAATGGTAGTATTATCCGAGGAGTAATTATTGAGCAGGTGCCTAATAAGAGTTTAAAAATACAAACTAGAGATAATAGTGTTTTTGTCTACAACTTTGAAGACATCGAAAAAATAACAAAGGAACTTACAAACCTTAATACAAGTAAAAACAATATTAATAATTCAGGAACAATAAAAAGAGATAATAATCTAGTTGAATATAAACGAAAAGGATTTTCAAATATTACAACTATTAATTACGCATTAGGATTTGGCGAATATGCTAAAGAATCACAAACTTATTTTTCCGGTGATAAAAATGAAGATAATTCTTTCGGAATTAATACAATTAATGGAATTCAAATTGACGAACATTTTTTTCTTGGACTTGGATTTGGCATCGACATTTATAAAAGTGTAAAGCTTGTTCCTATTACTTTTAATTTAAAAACAACTTTATTAAAAGGCAAAACAAGTCCGACTATTAATCTTTCGGGCGGATATAGTTATGGATTAGACGATGCTGTTGGTGGTCCTGTATTTAATGGATCAATTGGTATTAAAACATTTCTCAATGAAAAAATAGCATTTGTTCTTGATATTGGATATCGCATGCAAGAACAAAAAATTGAGTATTACTATAATAATTATTTAAGAGCTGAAAAATTTAATTTCAAGTTCATTACGGTGAATACAGGTTTTGTTTTTTAATAAAAATTGTCCCTACAATTAATTCTTATTTGTATTCTATCGGACAAACGCGTTTGTCCTTACCATTTTCGCGCATCTTATTTTTCCACAAACAACGCCACCATCTCTCCTAATTCTTCCACCTTTTCTGTATCCCCTAATTTCTGATACGAGAAAGAAATATTACGCAACATTCGTAATATCATATCGCGATTATTGCAAGGTTGGTAATAGGTATTCTGTGGATCAAGATTTAACTTTTTAACGAATTGATCGATATCTCCCTTTCCGAAAACAGAACCTTTGCTGAATGGGTTAATGTAAAATAAAATTTTTCCGGTATTGCCTTCTTGTCCTTCACGAACTTCGAGATAGGCTAAAATAAAATGCTCGGGAAGATTTACTCCGTAAATGGGGAGTCCGAGTGACTTAGTGACGAGTAAATACAAAATGGAAAGCGCCAAAGGATTTCCTTTTTTACTTTCAATGACACAATTAATATAGGAATTCTGAGGAGCGTGATAATTTGTGGTATTTCCAGCGAATCCATATTTAGTAAAAAATATATGATTTAAAATATTGACTTGTTCCAAAGCGGTTAGACTTTCGTTTAATTCCAGCCAAATCTCCTTTTTAATAGTAGCAATAAATTGATCGATTTTTTCGCGATCCATGTCCGGATACTGATATCTAGCTACCAATAATGCCCCTTCCAATAAATCATCGCTGCCGGTATGAATCCAAATTTTCATATCCTCCAGTAAAATATCGTACTGAATTTTGTGAACGATGTTGGCGATACGATGCTGTAAAACCGGATCAAAAGCATGTGACCAAGCATCTTCAAGCATAGGAATAACGTGCGTTCCCAAACTAATTAGCTTTTCCTCAATGTGCATAAATACTTCCTGATCGGAATCGTCGAGTAAACTAATTAAGGCTTTAACTTCCGGTTCGTTCATGTTCTCCACAAATACAATATTAAGCGATGAGTTCTTTTGTTTCTAAGGTACGGAGGATAATTATAAACGAATAATTGTTATTGAAAGTATGATGTAAGTTATTGAATACTAATTATGTGTGATTGTATTAGTTTTTGTTTAGCACTAAACAAGAATTCGATTATTTAATGTCTATCGTGCATATTTAATATTTATAGGGCTGAAGTATATTATTTAAGATTTCCGGATTTGTCTTGGTTGAACTCAAAATTATTCTTTTATATCTATTATTTTGAATCGCCTATATTGTTATCTTTACTTTGGCTAATAAGAATCAGAGAAAAATCGAATCTGACTTATTGAAGAGAAAGAATCAGTTATAATATTGTTCACCTATTGTATTATTGATATTTATACTTAGTGAAGATCATTGCATCAGATAATTCTAATGAGTTTATTAAACTTTAATATTTCTTCTTATGAAAAAAAATATTGTTTTAATTTCATTCATAGTATTTATTTTTTTATTTTTAAATAGTAAGGTTTCTATTGCAAATAGTTTTGAATTTTTAAAGAGAAGTAAAAATCAAGTTTCTTTCATGGAAAATGTTTGTTTGCCCAATTCGAATTTATCGTTAGGCAAAATCGAAAGTACTTCGAATGAAGTTTCAGCATCATTCAATTCTTATTTTAGTTCACTGCAAAATGTTTCGTTTTCTAATTTCAATCAAGGTAAAACAGATACTGTTCAAATTCTAAATACATTGGGTATGGAAAGCTCTTGTACACAACCATCAAATGATGATTGCTTCGGAGCTTTTTCGGCTATTCCTTTAAGTATTGACTCGATTTGTAATCCGTTATTATCTTCGAGTTGCGGAGCAACCTCATCTGGAATTAGCTCTTGTGTTGGAACAGCGGACGATGATGTGTTTTTTTCATTTGTTCCGAATTCAAATATTGCTCAAATTGCTGTGTTCCCTTCAAATACCTATGATGCAGTTTTTCAAATATTAGTTGGAGTATGTGGCGGGTCATTATTTCAGTTAGCTTGTGTCAATTCTTCCGGCTTAGGAATAAATGAAACACTCATTTTGAATGGGCTTTCTCTGGGTACAACCTATTACATTCGAGTTTGGCATTTTGGAAGTTCTTATGGAGCGACAGGAAATTTTTCTATTTGTGCGTATAATTGTTTTGTACCACAACCAGTGAATGTGACGCTAAGCAATTCAAGTTGTAATTTTGGCTACTTAACAGCAACAGGCGGAAGTGGTGGTACTATTTACTATCAAGGAAAAGTTAGCGGAGGTACTTCAGTTGCATACCCAACAACGACTAAAGCAATAACTACATCCGGTACTTATTATTTTAGAGCATTAAATAATTGCGGGTGGGGACAGGAAGATAGTATTACCGTAACTCTAAATACAAATCCGGATACCGTATTTGTGAGCGGTAGTGGAACGTATTGCTTTAACACTAATTTGGTAGCAAGCGGAGGACTTGGAGGATCAATTTATTGGCAAGGCACAACGAGTTATGGAAGTTCATTAAATACATTGGCTTCTTCACAAATTGTAAGTGCTTCCGGAACCTATTATTTCAGAGCATACAATAATTGTGGTTGGGGCGCACAAGGTAGCGTTACAGTTATAATTGAAAACCTTCCAGCTACGGTTGTCTCTTCGGTTGCAGCACTTTCTTGTGGTGTGGCCACTATTTCGGCAGGAGGCGGTACTGGTGGAACTATCTATTGGCAGGGGACAATTTACAATGGAACATCATTGAACACTCCCGCTACTAGTCAAGTAGTAAATAATTCCGGAACTTATTTTTATAGGTCCCATAATAATTGTGGTTGGGGAGGAAACGTGGGAATACACGTTACCGTTCCACTTGTTCCTGCAGGTGCGGTGTTGATTACAGGGGATGGTACTTTCTGTAATTCTACTACCATTACCGCCTTAGGTGGTACTAATGGAACTATTTATTGGCAAGGAAATACAAGCGGCGGAACCTCAACAGCAATTCCGGCAAATAGCAATCCTATTAATGGTTCTGGTACATATTTTTTTCGAGCTTATAATGCTTGTGGATGGGGAACTCAAGATAGCGCTATTGTTAACATTGAATTTATTGTACCTAGTGCTGTAACCGTAAATGGTGCAGGTTTATTTTGTGAGAACACTGCGATCACAGCAAACGGAGGGCAAGGTGGCACCATGTATTGGCAAGGTTTAACTAACGGAGGTACTTCCATTGCAATTCCTTCAAATAACGAAGTTATTACTTCAACAGGCTTGTATTATTTTCGTGCAAAAAATACTTGCGGTTGGGGGCCCCAAGGGAGTGCAGCTGTTGCAATTGTTGATATAGATTCAACAATTTCATTTATTGGAAATAGTTTGTCTTCAAATGCTTCAAATGCCAGTTATCAATGGTTGAGTTGTCCCGCTATGCAATCAATAATTGGAGAAACAAACCAAGTTTTTTCTCCGACTCAAAATGGAAGCTATGCAGTAGTTAGTATGTTGAATTCTTGTAGCGATACTTCTGAATGTGTAACAATAACAATATCTAATATATTACCAAATTATATTGTAAATAGTCCTTTAGTTTATCCCAGTCCGGCAAGTGAATATCTTACTATTGATTTCAGAGAGCCAATAAGTGATTCTGTTGTACTTCATGTAGTAAATACCTTAGGACAAACGTGCAAAACAGAGAATTTTTATTCCATAAACAACGCTGAAATTATGAAGATTGATGTTCGTAATTTGGCTACAGGAATTTATTTTTTGAAAGTTTATTCCAAAACTATTGGCCGTACTTTTAAATTCCAGAAACTTTGAACGATTAAGATTAGTATCTTTCTCTAAAGCAATCAATCAATATTAAAGGGGCCACAGTTTTTTTTGTTTACAGATATACCATTCGGCTTCGCTCAGGGCAAGCGAATTGTTACGGATATACGAATACCCAACTCCCCTGAGGCAAGCTCCTAGCATTGCTGGGTCTTCGACCAATTCTCCAAGCTCCTAACTCCTAACTCCTAACTCCTAACTCCTAACTCCTAACTCCTAACTCCTAACTCCTAACTCCTAACTCCTAACTCCCATCTCCCATCTCCTAACTCCTAACTCCTAACTCCTAACTCCTAACTCCCATCTCCCATCTCCCATCTCCCATCTCCTAACTCCTAACTCCTAACTCCCATCTCCAGACTCATTCCTCCTATAATCCTCCATCAATCTTTTCTGAATCTCATTCGGCACCGGCGCGTATTCGGCGAAAACAGATTTTACTTTGGCTCTGCCTTGCGAGATAGTTCTTAGTTTGGCATTGAATTTATCCAGTTCTGCTAAGGGTGTTCTTGCTTTGATGATCTGGTAGTTTCCTCTGCTATCCATCCCCATAATAACAGATCTTCGGATTTGTAATTCGCTCATCACCTCCCCCATTACTGCTTCCGGCGCTTCCGTTTCTACTTCGTAAATAGGTTCGAGCAAGAGTGGTTCGGCAGCGTGGAAGGCTTCTTTAAAGGCCATCATGCCTGCAATTTTAAAGCTGATGTCGTTAGAGTCAACAGCATGCATCTTGCCATCATACACCGCCACACGCACATCACGTACATACGATCCCGTTAGTGGACCTTCCGACATTTTTTCCATGATACCTTTGATGATGCTAGGCATAAAGCGTGTATCAATGACGCCTCCGCTAATGCAATTCAAAAAGACCATCTTGCCACCCCAAGGTAATTCATGCACTTCGGTATGCTTCACCGAAATTCCTTTCGGATCCGCCATTCCTTCAAAGTAAGGCTCAATGCGCATGTTTACTTCACCGAATTGTCCGGAGCCTCCCGATTGTTTTTTGTGACGGTAATTGGCTTCTGCAGGTTTCTGAATTGTTTCACGGTAAGGAATGCGCGGACTTTCAAAATCGATATCAATCTTATGCAAATGACTCAATCTCCACTTCACAATATTCATATGCAAATCGCCCTGCGTTGAAAGGACCAATTGCCGCGTTTCTTTTTCATACTTGTAACGAATTGTCGGATCCTCCGCATGCATATCATGCAATGCTTCAATTAATTTTTCATCATCTGCTTTGTTTTTGATGACAATGCCCGCTCGAAGTTTGGGTTCCGGAAAATGTATTTCATCAATATTACCGGTGGCGCCTTTCGCATTTAATGTATCCGAAGTGTTCGTGTTTTTTAATTTTAAAGTAGCACCAATATCACCAGCTTTTAATCGATCGATTGGATTTCTGTTCTTGCCATCAAGTATGAATAGCTGACCAATACGTTCTGTCGTATTTGTTTTTTCATTGGTAAAATCACTTCCCTGTACCAATTCTCCCGATATCACTTTAAAGAGTGATAATTTGCCGAGATGTGGTTCAATTAAAGTTTTAAATATAAAGAGTCGTGTCGGCGCTTTGGGATCACAATTAATCTCGGTTCCATCTTCCAGAATTTCCGCAGGCATATCTACGGCAGAGGGTGCTACATTGTCAATAAAGCCCATCAAACGGCCACTGCCCATATCCTTTTTCGCTGAGAGACAAAAAACAGGAAAGACCTGATGATTCATCATGCCTTTTTTAATTCCTTCTCTTAACTCATCTTCATCCAGGTTCCCTTTTTCGAAATACAACTCCATCAATTTCTCATCGTTCTCCGCAGCTTTTTCAACCAATTCATTGTGCAATTTATTTGCATTCTCTAATTCCGATTCAGGAATGGGAAGTTTTTCGGGCTTACCTCCTGATGTGGGGAATTTGTACATCGTCATTTTTAGCAAGTCAATAATGGCGTTAAATCCCGGTCCACTTTCCAAAGGATACTGAATGATCGTTACGGCAGGACCAAAAAAATTCCTAGCCTCTTCTAATGTGTTTTGAAAATTTGCCTTCTCATGATCGAGATGATTGATCGCAATAATAGTCGGTCGCTGATATTTATCTACATATTCAAAAATGATTTCAGTTCCGATTTCTACTCCGGTAGTAGCATTCAGTAAAATCACTGCGGTATCGCAAACTCTGATGGATGAAATCACTTCACCGATGAAATCATCGAGCCCTGGTGTATCAATTAAATTAATCTTGTAATCTTTCCACTCTGTATGTAATGGAGTTGCATACACCGAGCTTCCGCGCGTATGTTCCACTTCATGGTAATCGGAAAGCGTATTTTTTTCTTCAATACTGCCGCGCCGTTTGATGATTCCGGCTTCAAAGAGCATAGTCTCGGCAAGAGTGGTCTTGCCACTTTTCGCAGCGCCAATGAGGGCTACGTTTTTGATGTGTTTTTCGTCGTAGGTTTTCATATGTTGATGATTTAGTAACCAGACTTAAAGAACTCTGAAAAAGGATTGTTTGAAAAGCCGATTTAAAAGTAGCATAAGATTTAATGCAAAACCAGAAAAATGCAGGATATTCCTAAAAAAAGAAGGTCGAAAGATGGTTTTTTGTAATGTTTTGACGAAAATCTTCAAAACCTACGGTTGAGAAATGGGGTTAAAAAGCCTATTGTAATAAATAATATGAAGCAAACACCTACTATTCCTTCTCACATACAAGAGAAGTTTGAAGAAGAAATTAAAGTTGAAATTATTCGTCAACAAACCGAAGAGGAACTTAAATTGAATCCTGTGTATCAGGAATTTTTTGAGCAGTTTAATCAATCATCTGTTGAAAGTTTCATTCGCAACTACGCACGTCGTAAAGCTTTTTATATCACTCGTGGTCAAGAATACATCAGTCAAGAAGAGCAAGTAGCTTTCCGTCATAAAATGGTGGCGGAAGAAGGTCTTTGGGCGATTCAACAAAAGAAGCTGTTCAATTTGCAATGCCAATGGAGAGCAGAGTTAATCAAATTGAAAGGTGTTGAACATAGTGCACAATTTCAATTACTAAGTGCCAATATTCAGCATTGCCCTTACATAAGTCCGGTGAGTAAAGCCGAGATGGAATTATATGTAAGTTTTTTGCGTTCAGGTCAAGCTGGAACGAATCTAAGCTTCGATAATTGGCAGGATTACGAATCTTTTAAAGCAGAACACCAGGCGAATTTTATTCCTTCCATTGATGATATCGATGAAGCACACATGCCTGCATGGTTTCGTTATTATGATGAGTTGATGTCGACCGGACATTTGCTCGACTTACCGGATATCCGCGGTGACAAAGAAAATCGCTACCGTAGCATTTCACGTCAGCGCCAGTTGGACAAAATGAAACGGTCTACAGAGGCAAAACAAGTAGATTCACGTCCTTACCTCAGCATTTACGATATCGACACCGTGGAATCATTTGTAAAGAAATTTGAAGACAGAAAGTTGTTGAAATATTGCCGCGCCGTAGAAAACTTCCAACAACAATTGGATGATCATATGGAATTAGAAGAGGCGATAGAAACTTTGAAGCTAGCACAAACTCCCATCAGCATTCGTTCAAACAAAGATTGGAAAAATGCAGTCATTGAAGCCGCACAACGTTTCGAGTTTGAACAAATAGCTAACATGGTTCCTTCGGTACACCAGGAGTACGTTATCCGCATGGAAAACAGCATCAGCTTTCAGCAAAGCTTAATCGATAAAAAACGCGAAGAATATTCCTATCAGGTATGCGAAAATGCAAAGCGCCAAATTTTGGATGGCAGAAATATTTTAGGCGAGCAGGAGAATTTTAAATTTTAAACAATAAATTTTTGTGTCAATTCATGTATGGACAAGTCGCGACTTGTCCATACATGAATTGACGCATTATCGGGTATTATCAATTATCGGGTATTAACAATTATTATTCAACCTTAAAAACCACCCCCTCGAGCGCCAATTCCGTATTTTCAAAAACAGTCTTGGCTTCTTCTAAAAGGGGTTCTACGTCTTTATAACGTGCGGAAAAGTGTCCGATGATGAGTTTGCCTACCTCGGCGGCTTTTGCCACTTGTGCAGCTTCCTTTGCCGTGGAATGGAAAGTGGTTGCGGCTCGCTCTTGCATCTCATGTAAAAAAGTGGATTCATGATAAAGTAAATCTACTCCTCTAACATCTTCTGCTAAATCCGGATTGTATAGGGTGTCGGAACAAAACGCATAGGTACGGCTGGGTTGCGGATCTTCTGTGAGTTCCTTGTTTGATATCACATTTCCCTCTGAATCTACAAAGTTTTCTCCGTTTTTAATGCGGGTGTATTGAGTAAAGGGAATGTTATGTTCTTGTAATTTCTCTACGCGTAATCGGCGGGATCGTGGTTTTTCTCCAAATACAAATCCGGTGCAGGGAATACGATGATTCAACACAATTGATCGCACATAAATATCATCATCTTCAAATAAAATTTCAGGCGCGTAATGACGAACAGAGTGAAAGATGAGATTATATCTTAAAACCGTTTGCGAAGCCCTCAAGTGCAGATCAATGATGTCCATGAGTTCTTGCTGACCGAATAAATGCAAGTCTGTAGAACGCCCTTGTAAATTATAAGTAGATAAGAGGCCAATCAATCCCAAATAATGATCACCGTGTAAATGCGAAATAAAAATATGACTGATACGATGGTAGCGAATTCGGTACTTTAACATTTGCATCTGCGTCCCTTCTCCACAATCGATTAAAAAATGTCGATCTCGGAAGACGAGCACTTGAGAAGTAGGATGACGATCGTAAATTGGAGTGGCCGAACTGCTCCCCAGAATGGTGAGTTCAAAGCCCATACTTACTTACGAGAAATTACCATTCTTTTGGTTAAGGTTTCACCGTTATAAATCATGGTATACATGTACACACCAGGAGCTAAATCTCGCGTGTCGAAACGTAAATCGTTTTCCCCTTGAGTTGCATTTAACAAACTTCTATACACCTCTTTACCGATGAGATTAAATAATCTGAAATCAATTTCGCCAGCCGAAGGAACTGCATAATGAATATCGGTGAATTCGTTGCAGGGATTGGGAGAGTTTTGGTTCATGTAAAAACCAAATCCTGTACTCTCATAAATCGAAGTGGCAGATCCGGTTACATCAATGGAATAATACGATAGTGTATCTACTTGTGAAATGGGGGCTCCAAATACAGAAACGGTGGATGTTATTACCGCCGTAATCAAATAATTTCCTGCTACTGTTGGTGTCCCGCTAATCAATACACATCCATTGGTTCCTCCCGGAAATACACAATTTGAAGGAGTACATGCATAAGTCAATCCCGGAGGTAATCCGCTAAATGAATTTAAAGCGATGGAAGTTACCGGAACAGGAAATGGAAGCCCTAATACAGTAGTATCTACAGGAACTCTCACTTGCATAACTTGTGTATACGCCATGCCTACTACACCGGGAGCAAGTCCTGTTGCACTATCGGGATAAATTCCGGGTTGAGTAATGGTTGTATTAGGAACACATTGAGCGTTCACAACAAAAGCACTTGTAAAAATTAAACAGATCAGGAGTAATGATTTCTTCATAAACTAATATTTCAAGCTATAAAGATATTAAATCATTCTTTAATATTCCCTTCAATCTTTTTTTCTTCTTCAGTTTCAATGATGAAATCTATTGCGTCATTGGAAGTGAGTGCAATATTCAGTACCTGATCCAATTGAGAAATTTGAACTAATTTGACCACGGTTTCACTCAATCCGGTAATAACAAACATTCCATTAGAATTTCTACACAATCGATTTGCCACCAATATAGCACTAAGTCCTGAAGAGTCACAATAAAGAGATTCAGTTAAGTCAAGTATAATGTTATTGTAACCTTGTGTGTTAAGCAGTAAAAACTCCGATTTTAACTCGGCTGCAATCAAGGTGTTTAGCTTTTGCTCGTGTAGTTTAACTATCACGTACTTTTCGGTTTTATCTAAGCTAAAGTGCATACATCTATTTTTTTCAAATGTAAACCTTAGCCTGAACACATGCAAGCCTTTTAAAAAGCCTTTGTTAACTTAGGATTGTTTAAATCCCTCGCATTTGAGCAAGAAGGAAAAGTACCGACATTCTAATGGCTACACCGTTTTCTACCTGATTTAAAATGATGCTGTTTTCGCTGTCGGCGATGTCGCTGGTGATTTCAACGCCTCGGTTGATGGGACCCGGATGCATGATTATCAATTGTTTATCAAGACCATCTAGAATTTTTTTATTTAAACCATACAGCATGGAATATTCACGTAAGGATGGGAAATAGCGAATGTCTTGTCTTTCCAGTTGGATCCGTAGCATGTTGGCCACATCACACCAAGCCAAAGCTTTCTTTAAATCATGTTCAACTCTAACTCCCAATGAACTCATGTATTTGGGGATTAAAGTAACAGGTCCGCAAACCATTACTTCGGCGCCTAGTTTTTGAAGGCAAAGGATATTGCTGAGCGCCACTCTGGAATGAAGAATGTCTCCTACAATAACCACTTTTACTCCCCCAACCCTGCCCATTTTCTCTCGGATGGAATATGCGTCTAATAGTGCCTGCGTAGGATGTTCATGAGTGCCATCACCGGCATTGATCACATTGGCATCGATATGTCGGGCCAAAAACATGGCCGCGCCTGGTTTCGGATGCCGCATAACTACCATGTCTACTTTCATGGCAAGGATGTTATTGACCGTATCTACAAGCGTTTCTCCTTTACTTACTGATGATCCGGAGGCAGAGAAATTAACTACATCGGCAGAAAGCCTTTTTTCAGCCAATTCAAAACTGAGTTTGGTACGGGTAGAATTTTCGAAAAAGATATTGGCAATCGTGATATCTCTAAGTGAAGGAACTTTTTTGATGGGACGATTAATCACATCCTTGAAATTATCGGCAGTTCTAAAAATAAGTTCGATGTCTTCTTTTTGAAGCTCTTTTATTCCTAGTAAATGTCTTACGCTTAACTGCTCACTCATGGAATTATTCTTCTGTGATTAACCAAACACCGTCTTCTTCGTTTTCAAGGTCTAAATTCACCTTTACTTTTTCTGTGGAGATGGTATCTATCGATTTACCTATATAATCCGGCTCAATGGGTAATTGCCGGCTGAATTTTCTGTTGATTAAAACCATTAATTCGACTCGCTCAGGACGTCCGAATGCAAGCAATGCATCGAGTCCGGCGCGAATGGTACGTCCGGTAAATAATACATCGTCGATGAGTATGACTTTCTTGCCTTCTACTATAAAATCCATTTTATTGGCGCTGGGAACAATAGGATCTCTGCGACGGAAATCATCTCTAAAAAAACTTACATCCAACTCCCCGTATTTAATCTTTGAATCGGGTTGAATTTTTTGAATTTGTTCGAAGATTCTTTTCGATAAAATGACTCCTCTGGGTTGTAGGCCGATGATTACTGTATTCTCAAAATCATCGTGATTTTCGATGAGCTCATGACAAAGTCTATTTATAGAAATAGCAAGTAACTCTTTGTTGAAAATGAGTTTGCTATTTTTCGGCATGCTCCAAAATTAATAAAAATTAAAAGAAAAAGCTTTATAAATCTTCAAGAGCACATCTCAAAAGCAAATTTTAAAGATTTGGAATTCATTAATTGAAAATTTTAAATACCCAAATACCCAAATAAAAAGAGGCTATCTCGATTATATGAGATAGCCTCTTTCAGTATTTATCGAACGAAGATATTAATTTTCGTCCGTCTTTGCACTTTCATCAAAAGAGGTGCGAAGTGCTGCAAGAGCCTCTATATCACCTAGAGTAGATTTCTCTTGAGTGTCTTTGATTTTCTTTACTGCTTTAGCTGTAGTTCCTGCATCTTTTTCTTTTTCTGCGCTTTCAGCCTTTTTCACTTCTTGAGCTTTCTCATCGAAAATTCTAGTATGAGAAACTACGATACGACGGTTTTCTTTGTTGAATTCAATCACTTTGAAATCCATAGTGTCATGCTCTTTCGCAATACTTCCATCTTCCTTGGTCAATTGACGATAAGGTGCGAAGGCTTCAACACCATAGGTATTAAACATCACCGCAGCACCCTTGTCAGTCACTTTTCCAATAACACCGCTATGAACGCTGTTCATTGAGAACAATCCTTCATAAGTATCCCAAGGATTATCTTCCAATTGCTTATGTCCAAGACTCAAGCGGCGATTTTCAACGTCTACTTCCAAAACAACCACCTCTAACTCTTCACCAATTTTCGTGAATTCAGCAGGATGTTTGATTTTCTTGTTCCAGCTTAAATCGCTAATGTGAATCAATCCATCTACACCTTCTTCTAACTCTACAAATACGCCGAAGTTCGTGAAGTTACGCACCTTCGCTTTGTGCTTAGAGGCAACAGGGTATTTAGTAAGAATTGCACCCCAAGGATCAGGAGTCAATTGCTTTAATCCTAATGACATTTTATGCTCATCACGATCGATGCTCAAAACAACAGTCTCCACTTCATCTCCTACTTTAAGGAAATCTTGTGGGCTGCGTAAATGCTGTGACCATGACATTTCAGAAACGTGAATTAATCCTTCTACTCCCGGAATGATTTCAACGAAAGCACCGTAGTCTGTTAAAACAACTACTTTACCTTTCACCTTGTCTTCAGCTTTCAAAGCTTGATCTAATGACTCCCACGGTTGTGGTGTCAATTGCTTCAATCCAAGTGCAATTCTCTTTTTCTCCTCATCGAAATCAAGAATTACTACGTTGATACGCTCATCCAATTTCAATACTTCTTCCGGATGATTGATACGTCCCCAACTAATATCAGTGATGTGTAATAAACCGTCTACTCCACCAAGATCCATGAAGACACCATAAGAAGTAATGTTCTTAACAGTTCCCTCAAGTACCTGTCCTTTCTCCAGCTTACTCATGATTTCAACTTTTTGCTTCTCCATTTCGTTTTCGATCAACACCTTGTGCGATACGACAACGTTTTTAAATTCTTGATTGATTTTAACAATCTTGAACTCCATGGTTTTTCCGACATAAATATCGTAATCACGGATAGGTTTCACATCAATTTGTGATCCTGGTAAGAAAGCTTCGATGCCAAAAACATCGACAATAAGTCCACCCTTGGTACGGCATTTTACGAAACCGGTAACGATTTCATCCTTCTCAAGAGAGTCATTCACACGATCCCATGATTTCATGGCACGTGCTTTTTTATGAGAAAGAAGCAACTGACCGTTTTTGTCTTCTGCTGTTTCTACATAAACTTCAACCTCATCACCGATTTTCAAATCGGGCATGTGGCGGAATTCAGTTAATGATACTAGACCATCACTTTTGTATCCGATGTTGATAACTGCTTCCTTGCTCGTAAGTCCAATAATGGACCCTGTAACAATTTCACGCTCCAAAACCTGATTGAGCTTTGTATCATACAAAGCTTCTAGTTTCGTCCGCTCATCTGATTTGTAAGCGTCGAAAGCTTTACCTGAATTATCCCAATCGAAATCATTAGGATCAGGTGTTGCAAATGTAACTTTGGAGAGTTTCTCCGATGTATTTGTAGTTGTTGCCATGTAAACAATAGACTTTCAGCAGGAATGGCCTGCGAAAGGGTTGCAAAGTTAAGCAAACTATTCAAAGATGCAAATAAATAAAATTTCTGATTTTCAACTAGTTAAAATGTGTTACTATCTTGATTTTTTCGGATGCGTGCAAAATCAGATGAGAAAATGAAGATTTAATAGGTATAATAAAGGGATAATAATTGAAAATTTAGATTAGATTAAAGACGGAACAAGGTTGCGAATACTAGTGGCTACTTCTTCCATCAACCACATCGGCGTTGAAGTAGCACCGGCAATCCCGACCGACGATTTACCGTCGAACCAAGCATAATCTAATTCTGACGGGTTTGATATGAAATAACTATTCTCATTATGAGTTTTGCATACAGAATAAAGTGCCTTTCCATTGGAGCTTTTCTTTCCACTTACAAAGATAATCACATCATGTATCGCTGAAAATTGTTTGAGTTGTGGTTCTCGATTAGAGACTTGTCTGCAAAGTGTGTCATTAGAAACAAAATCACCTTCTTCCAAAGAGCCTTTATGAGCAATGATTTTCTCCTGAATCATTCGTTGCATCTTATTAAAACCTGCAGTGCTTTTAGTAGTTTGAGAGAAGAAATGTATGGGTTGATTGAAATCAATAGTATCTAAATCCTCTTCTGAAAAAACAACAATCGCCTTCCCTCCTGTTTGTCCTACCAAACCGTTTACTTCGGCATGTCCGGGTTGGCCGTAAATGACAATTTGACCTGCATCTTTCGGAATATCTTCAAAACTGGTTTTCACTCTGTATTGCAATTTCAAAACTACAGGGCAAGAAGCATCAATCAATTCAATATTATTTTTGATGGCTAATTCATACGTCGATGGTGGCTCACCATGTGCTCGAATTAATACCTTGCAATCGCTCAATGTTTTTAGGCGATCATGATCTATAATTTCCAGACCTTTTGCTCTGAGTCGATCTACTTCTTCTCCATTGTGCACGATATCACCTAAACAATATAGTTTTCCCGTTTGGTCCAATTCATCCTCGGCCATCTGTATCGCATAAACCACACCGAAGCAAAAACCGGAATTACTATCTATGACTACGTTCATTTTTCTATTTCTCTACTGATAATAACAGATGAGTGTGTTTATTGTTTACAGGGGATTCGAATTGCTGTACTCAGAGAGTTTTTTAACAGCATCTAAAACAAATTCAACTTGCTCTTCATGCGTTAAATACGTGTTGTCTAGTACCAATGCATCGTCTGCTTTTCTCAAAGGAGAAATTTCACGATGAGAGTCTTCATAATCTCTACCTACTACATTTTGAATGACATCTTCCAAACTCACTATCTCTCCTTTTTCACATAACTCTTTATATCTTCTTTCCGAACGAACCATTGGATCCGCTTTCATGAATATTTTTAAATCTGCATTCGGGAAAACCGTAGTTCCGATATCTCGACCATCCATGATCAATCCGCCTTCCAATGCTGCATCCTGTTGCAATTTCACCAAACGATCGCGCACCGCCTTGATGGCACTCACATGACTTACTTGCTCAGAAATTTCCATGGATCGAATTTCACGCTCTATGTTCCGACTGTTCAAATACACTTCGCTAAACCCACTTTCATCGTTAAATCGAAAGGAAATATTGATTTTAGAAAGCACATCTTCAAAATTAAAAGCGTAACCATTCAACTCTTCAGGTCCTGGTATAGGAATGTTATTTTCGATAAAATAGAGGGTGACAGCACGATACATAGCGCCGGAGTCGATATAATGTATTCCTAATTTCTTAGCTAATCCCTTGGCAACAGTACTTTTGCCGCAGGACGAATAGCCATCAATGGCTATAATCAAATTGGAGTTCATTGAGTACAAAGATAATGATTCCAAAACGTTTTTTAAAACATTTATATCATTGATGTTACTCATTAAATAAATATTTATGAGTTAAGATTGTATTATAATCTTTTTTTCAGGTATTATTTTAGAAATGAATTTTTTAGTACTAATAATCTCATCTAAAAAGAAATGATTAAAAAGTAAAAGGGATCTCATTAGAGACCCCATTCACCCAATCAAACCATAAAACACATCTTTATTTCAACGTATTAATTCAATGCGCTGATGAATTATTTTTTTATCTGTTTCTATTGTATAAAAATACACACCGGGCAACATACTTCGTCCATCTAATTCAAATTGATAAGTACTTCCTTTTTCTACCAAATCATCAAACAGTTGACTCATTAATTTTCCTTTGTCAGTGTATAATTTCACTTTTACAAATGCATCTTCATTCGCATTGTAAAAAATGGTTGTATTTTCATTGAAAGGATTTGGATAAACAGATGTTAATCCTCCAACTATCTGTAGGGCAACTTTAGGGCGATGAACGATAGCGTCAGCCTCTCCTTTTGCTTGTAAGGAGAACAATACGATTCCTGAAAGTATCAGGTGCTTCAATTTATTCATCTGCTTCAACTGAGATCCAATTTACAAAGTCTCATGGTTATTGCCGGATGATTTTTGTGAATGCCCCTATTTATTACACGAAGGGCCTAAATTGGGATGTTAAGATTTAATTTTTAAAGGGATTTCTCGGAATCCAATCCATGACATATTCCTTGGGCAGCATATGCCCAGCAATACCATTAAGTAAGGAATTATTGAGTTTTATGTAAGCGTTAAAATGGTGAGAAACAGCGCCAACCGTAGTTTTCATCTCCAAAGCTGTGCGTCCAAAAGACAATTCAGGCGATTTACATTGGATAGCCATTTCAATGTAGAAATAAAGGATGTTTTGATACAAACTATGGCTGCGATTGTATTCATAATCAATACCAATATGATGAGCCTCAAAATGATCTTTATCCTTGATGCCTACCATAAATGCTAGCAATTTTTCCTTTTCAAAAATACCGCGAAACTCTATTTTAGATTTTAATCGATGCGCTATGGAAATCAAATAATCCGAATCATGCATAATGAGCCTCACAGGACTTTTAAGTTGCACAGATAAATACAACTCATCGAGTCGAACTTTTCTTTTAATAAGCTCATCTAGACCCATCAGACGAACCTCACATTTTACAATTTTTTTCTTTATCAGCAAATAACGTTTCAGATATTTTGGACTTAAGTCAGCTAAATAATCATCAAAAGAATTCCATGTAGCAGGGATCTTCATTTTCATAATAGGATCCATGACTAATGGATGATATTTTCTAGAAGTTAATATGCTTTTATGATGATCATTTTCTGCAGGGAAATCTTTAGCGATCTTTGCAATTACTTTTCCGCTTTTTTCCAATTCCTTGCGCAAAATATCAAATGCCTCCGGTAATAATTCAGCTGTGCGTTGAGGATTATTTGCCTCTTGAAGAATACCATAATCTCCACTTAAATACATATTGCCACAAACAACCAGATAATGCGGCTTGTCTTTCTTTACACCGAATAACATTTTTTGAACAAGCATCGATAAACCCGAAACTAATTTACTATAAGGTTCGAAATTGATAATTTGACCAAGGTCTTGGCTGGATAGATTAATAATTTGAAAATAAAATGCAGCTATTAATTCATCTTTTTTTTTCAAACAAACGTATCTAAAAGACAATCCCGAGGGAGAAGATTCTTCCATCGAAAGTAAATAATCCTTATTCAAAAATAAGCTGCGATGTTCCGGCAAACTTTTTTGTAGTTCTGAAATGGAAGGATGAATGGAGAAATCGGGTGTATTAATCGCCTGGCTTTTTAGAAACATAGAATTCAGCTGAACCAAGAGGACGAATTAAATTCTATTTTATTGTAATTGAACAAATATAATAATTAATAAATTTCTAGTAAGTAGGATGGGTCAATAAAAGGAACTCTATGTATTAATTGATCAATAGTTTAGAATTGTATAAGATATGACATTATCAGTACAAGCTCTTTTTATTTAAAATCTTTACTTTTACAAGCAAATTAATTGAATTGTATAAAATGAAGAAAGTTATTCTGATCCTCCTCCTCGGATTTTTCATGGTTGAAGCTAGTCCTGCTCAAGTTATTGTTTATCCTCAAGCCAAGAAAGTGGATCAAGTGGATGATTACCACGGAGTAAAAGTTGCCGATCCTTATCGCTGGTTAGAAGATGATCATCAGGTTGAAACAAAAGAATGGGTCCTTGCAGAAAATGCAATAACTGAAAATTATTTGAACCGTATTTCGTTTAGAGATTCATTAAAATTCAGAATGAAAACGCTTTGGAGTTTTATAACGTATGGAGTTCCTTTTCGATGTGGTTCCTCCTATTTTTATTACCGGAATGACGGCGTGTCGAACCAACCGGTTTTATTTTATATGAAGAATTTGAACTATGTCCCATTCTCTTATTTCGATCCTAATAAAATTTCTACAGATGGCACAACAGCATTAACACAAACTGTTCCTTCTAATAATGGGAAATATGTAGCATTTCAGGTTTCTGAATCCGGCAGTGATTGGAATGTAATTCGAATTAGGGAAGTGCAATCAATGAAATCAATTCCTGAAGTTCTTCAAGGCATCAAGTTTAGTAATATCGCATGGTATAAAGATGGATTTTACTATAGCAGATATGATCAAAAAAGTAAAATGAATGCGATCAACGAGAATCATAAAGTGTATTTTCATCAATTAAATACTTCACAAGAACAGGATCGTTTGATTTGGGAAGACAAAGAACATCCTAAGAGAAATTTTTCGGCAAGTGTTACCGAAGATGAACGGTTTTTGGTGATTACCGGCAGTGAGTCTACTTCGGGAAACAGTGTTTACTTTCAAGATTTAAACGATTCAAATAGCAAAATAACTCCTATTGTTCCCGACTTTGATAACGATTTTGAATTGTTGGGCAATGAAGGAGATGAACTTTTTTTTCATACGAATTTTAAGGCGAGTCGTTTTAAAGTGATTGGAATTTCTACTAAAAAGAAAGACAAAGCGAATTGGAGAGATATGATTTCAGAACAAAAGGAAATTTTGAAATCAGCTTCATTGGGATGGAAAAGCATTGTTGCGCATTATATGAAAGATGCTAGTTCTAAACTGTATGTTTTTGATATGAAGGGAGCCAAAGCCTATGAACTTCCCTTAGCCGGTTTGGGCACTGTGGAAACAATATCGGCCAGTAAATCAGATACCCTTTTGTTTTTTTCTTATACTACATTTACCAGTCCATCAACAGTTTTTCGATATGATTTCAAATCCGCGAAAATGGCTGTACAGTTTAAATCTCAATTGCCTTATGCTGAAGAGGAATTTGAAACTACTCAAGTTTTCTATACCGGAAAGGATGGTACGAAAATACCTATGTTTTTAGTAAAAAAGAAAGGAATTAAACCTAACGGTCAAGTCCCTACGCTTCTTTTTGGTTATGGTGGATTTAACATCAGCAAGACTCCCGAATTTAAAGCAGAGCGATTGGTCTTTTTAGAAAGTGGTGGTATGCTCGCAGTGCCTAACATTCGCGGCGGCGGCGAATATGGCAGCGATTGGCATGAAGCAGGTACTAAATTGAAAAAGCAAAATGTTTTCGATGATTTCATTGCCGCTGCAGAATACCTTATTAAGGAAGGATATACTAATCCGGAAAAATTGGCCATTGGCGGTCGTTCCAATGGAGGACTCTTAGTCGGTGCCGCAATGACTCAGCGCCCCGAATTATTTAAAGTTGCTTTGCCGGCTGTAGGCGTGATGGATATGTTGCGCTTTCAGAAATTCACCATCGGTTGGGCCTGGGCTGGAGATTACGGAAGTAGTGACAATGCCGATGAGTTCAAAGCATTGTATAAATATTCGCCTTTGCATAATTTAAAGGATGGTGTAAAATATCCGGCTACATTTATTACCACCTCCGACCATGATGACCGTGTAGTTCCGGGTCATTCTTTCAAATTCGCAGCCCGCCTTCAAGAAGCCAATAGAGGAGAAAATCCGATGTTAATCCGTATTGACGGAAGTGCCGGACATGGGACTGGAAAACCTACCTCAAAATTAATTGATGAACAAAGTGATATCTTCGCTTTCTTATTCTATAACTTGGGAATGAAATTATGAGGAATTTAGTTTTTGCATGTTTAATGGTTTTTATGGGGATGGGCTTATACTCTTGCGAGGAAAGTAACAACTTGGGGAGTATGCAGTTTAAATTTACCGGCGCGAAAGATACCTTGGTTTATCAGGGAAGAACCCTTACTTTGAACATCAATGTATTTTATCTCGGCGGAGAACGTGAAGATGTTCAACTAAGTGTTGATGGACAGGGTGCAGGAACGAATATTAGTTTTAGTAATTCAACAATTGAAGTCGGGCAAACGTGTTTGATGAATATCACCTCGCTTGCATTGGCTGATACAGGTTATTTTCCCATTACATTAAAGGGAACTACATCAACAGGTGGATCCTTCAACAGAATTTTTATGTTACATGTTGCTGAGCCCATCAATACACCTCCAAAAGTAATTTTGATTGGAGCTCCATTGTTTTATTCTACTTTAAATGATCCTTATACTGATCCGGGATTTACGGCAGGTGATGAAGAAGATGGAGACATTACAGCACAAGTAATTGTAACAGGAAGTGTGAACGTAGACTCGGTGGGAATTTATACTATCTCTTATGTAGTGACCGATTCGGATGGATTAAAAGACAGCGTGACAAGAAATATAAATATAAGAAATACATTGAATTATTTAGCAGGCAATCATAATGTGGTTACCACCAACCTAAATACTTTAGTAACTAGAACCTGGATTACGACCATAGCCGCATCAGTGAGTGTAAATAATAATATTTTGATTTATAAAATTTCAGATTGTTTTTTAGCCAACGCTACACTTACTTATGATCCTGTAAAAGATTCTTTGTATTTACCCACGCAAACGTTTACTTGCATTACACCCATCGATACAGTACCTCATACTTTTACAGGAAGAGGAATCATTATTCAAGGATCTATCAAAAGAATAATACTCGATTATACCGATAGTCATATTGATACATCGGGAAATCCTGTGATGCTGAATTTGAGAGATGAATACCAGCTTTTTTAAGTTATTCGTATAACATTCTTCGCAAATAATTTATTTGGCCGTTATGGTAGCTGAGATGTGCTAAAAGATGTGACAATGCCACTGAAGTTGAAACAGTTTTTTCTTTGAAGTCCACAGGGTAAATTTGCTGCAATTGATCTTCTGAAAGCGAAGAAAGTGTTGAATGAACACAATGACGCGCTTTTTCAATTTCCTCCAAAATATACGCCTTCGTTTTTCCATTCGTTGAAAATTCCAACTCACGTTCACGCACATACCCTGTATTACCCAAAAGAGTACCTATGAAGTGCTGCAAGTTTCCTGCTAGATGCAAAGCGAGATTCCCCGGTGAATTACTCACTCCTTTAGGTATAAGCCAAAGACATGCATCGTTTGGGAAAGCTTCGACTTCCGATTTTAATTGCTCTAAATGATTTTCAAATTGAAATAAAGCGGCCATATCTATTGCTGTTATTTAATAATTTTCAGTCCTTGCATCTTCCTAAAAACCGGGCAACATCCCCTTCCCTGCTGCTTTCATTTCAGCTTCAAATACATTTTCAGCATCGATCAAAGCACGATTCATCGCCACTTCAATCAACTCCTCCACCTCTGCTTTCTTCTCCGGAAAAAGCAAATGGTCAGCAATATCAATAGAAACCATTTGTCGATTCCCGTTCATAATTACAGTAACTTCTTTATCACCCGCCACACCCGTTACGGTGATGCTATTCAGTCGTTCTTTTGCGGCGTCCATATTTTTCTTGAGGTCGCCCATCTTACTCATTAAATCAAACATCTTCTTTAGGATTTTGTCCTGCTAAATTAAAATTAAAGAGGTTAACATCTCACCAATTCTAGAACTTTTTTAAAGAAAGATATTGAAAACATCGACAAAAACAAAAAAACTATCGATATATCAACAAGTTCTTGCACGATTCGATCTTTTCGTTACATTAGAGCCGAAATTAAAAATCATCTATGAGCGAAATTAAATCAATGGCCCATCCAAGAGGCCTCTATGTACTCTTCATCACCGAGATGTGGGAGCGATTCAGCTATTACGGGATGCGCGCCATCTTCGTATTGTTCTTAACCAAAGCTTTATTGTTAAGCGATAAAGATGCTTCCAATATTTACGGAAGTTTCACCGGTCTAGTTTATTTAACTCCCTTAATCGGAGGTTACATCAGCGATCGTTATTGGGGAAATAGAAGGAGTATATTCATCGGAGGTATTATGATGGGACTCGGACAAATTCTCATGTTCATGTCCGGAAATTCATTAGGAACCGATATGGCAACTCCTTTAATGATGGCCGGATTGACATTGTTAATCATAGGAAATGGATTCTTTAAACCAAACATCTCTACGATGGTGGGTCAATTGTATCCACGTAATGATGGACGTGTTGATGGTGCTTTCACCATTTTCTACATGGGTATTAACCTTGGGGCCTTCTTTGCCCCGCTAATTTGTGGCGGACTCGGAGACACCGGCAGCATAGGCGATTTTAAATATGGTTTCTTAGCGGCTGGTATCGGAATGATTATTTCGGTGATTACTTTCGAAATTTTAAAGAACAAATATTTGGTAGGACCTGATGGTAAAGGCATCGGACTACCACCTAGCCACTACGAAGTATCTGCAGAGGACAAAGCAGCGAAAAGTGTTCCTGTCAATTACAATAAAATGGGATTGATTGTCGTGATAGGTATAGCCCTCGCTCTACTCTTTCATTATTATATGGGGATGGATGTTATTGGTGGATTTATATTCGCTTCTGCTATTGCGGTTCCGGCTTTAATTATTACGGATGCTTCTCTTACTAAAGACGAAAAGGAACGCATTTGGGTCATCTTCATTCTTGCTTTCTTCGTAGTTTTCTTTTGGAGTGCCTTCGAACAAGCAGGTGCATCCCTAACTCTCTTTGCCGATAAGCAAACCGACCGACATATTGGTGGCTGGGAAATGCCTGCATCTTGGTTTCAATCTATCAATCCATTAGGAATTATTTTATTAGCACCTTTGTTTAGTAGCCTTTGGGTAGGTTTAAATGCCCGTAAGAAAGAGCCTAGCTCTCCTTTGAAAATGGCATTAGGTCTCGCATTATTATGTGTAGGTTATGTGGTCATAGCCATGGGCGTTAGTGGTGTTGATTCAACAACTAAAATTTCTATGTGGTGGTTAGTAACCTTGTATGTATTGCATACCATGGGTGAACTTTGTTTATCACCAATTGGATTATCTATGGTTTCCAAATTAGCTCCGCTGCGTTTCGCTTCTCTCTTGATGGGAACTTGGTTTCTCGCCAATGCAGCTGCGAACAAATTAGCAGGAAGCTTAAGCGCATTAATTCCTCCGGGAAGCGAAGCTGAAGCAGCTGCTGCAGGAGGATATCCGCAAATTCTCGGTTTCCAAATCGGCAACCTCTTACAATTCTTCAACATCTTTATTGTGATGAGTGGCTCTGCAGCAATTATCTTATTTATACTGTACAGGAAGTTGATAAAGATGATGCACGGAGTTAATTAAGAATTCAGAGTTAAGAATTCAGAATTAGCCCGCCCTCTGTGGATCAATTCAGAATTACACAGACCTTCCACCCTTATCGATCAAAATTATTGTAATAAATTAAAATAGAATTTAAATAGAAGTACTAATTGAATTCGGAATTCAGCGTTTTAAAAAACAATTCTGAAGTCCGAATTCTTAATTCTGAATTTTAAAAAAGATGTCTCAAACGTTAGCTGAAATTCAAAACTTCGAAGGGAAATACCCGAAGCAATTATGGTATTTATTCTTCTCCGAAATGTGGGAGCGCTTTTGTTTTTACGGAATGCGGGGAATGCTCACCGTATTTATGGTGAGTCAACTTTTGATGAAGGAAGACACCGCCAACTTACAATACGGCGCTACGCAAGCCTTCGTTTACGCCTTCACTTTCATCGGTGGACTCTTCGCCGATAAGATCCTCGGATTTAGAAAATCGCTCTTCTGGGGCGGACTTTTAATGATAACAGGCTCCTGTATTTTAGCATTCAATCCACATGAATTCTTTTTTTTAGGAATCAGCTTCACAATTATAGGAACCGGATTCTTCAAGCCTAACATCTCAACAATGGTAGGTGCTTTATATCATAAGGATGATAGTCGCCGAGATGCAGGCTTCTCCCTCTTCTACGCCGGTATTAACGTAGGAGCATTATTAGGTGGATATGCTTGCATTGCTATTGCTAAAAGTTATTCATGGAATTTAGCTTTCGGATTGGCAGCTGTTGTGATGACTATTTCTCTTGTCACCTTCATCTTTACCCAAAAATCATTGGGCCCCATCGGACTTTCTCCTTTCAAAAGCAAAGGCATCGAAGGCAAAAAATGGATGGAATACGCTACGTACATCGGATCGCTTGCCATCATTCCGATAATTATGATCATGGTGTCTAAGACAGAGTACACTGATTATTTTATGTACACCATCGGACCGGTAACCTTAATTTACTTATTCTATGAGATGAGCAAGTTTGGACTTGCAGAGCGTAAAAAATTAGCTGCTGCTCTTGTGTTTATCCTTTTCTCCATCCTCTTCTGGGCCTTCTTCGAGCAGAGCGGTGGATCCTTGGCTTTGTTTGCTGCCAATAATTTACATGATGATATTGCAGGAGTCAAGTTGGATCCGAATGGTGTCAATAACGCGGCAAATTCATTATTCGTAATCATCTTCGCGCCTCTATTAGGTTTACTATGGGTATGGTTAAGCAAGAGAAATGCGGAGCCAAATACACTTATAAAATTCGGATTAGGTTTTTTATTTCTTGCCTTGGCTTTTTATACTTTCTATGCTACTCGTTTCTTTGCCGGGGCAGATGGTATGACGAGTCTTGAAATATTTACACTCGCTTATTTCATCATCACCTTCGGAGAGCTTTGCCTTTCTCCCATCGGACTCAGCATCATGACAAAATTATCACCCCAACCCTTACAAGGTGTTATGATGGGCATGTGGTTTTTGGCCAGCGCTTACGGACAATACGCCGCCGGAATTCTCGGTGCGGGCATGGTCTCCCCCAATGAAAACGCAAGTCTCACCGAAAAACTCATCTCCTACACCGACGGTTACCAACAACTCGCAATTTACGCCGTAATTACAGGAATTGTATTAATTGCAATTTCACCCTTCGTGAGGAAGTTGATGGGGGAAGTGAAATAGTCGTTAGTCATTGGTCGTTAGTTGTTAGCTTTTTTAACTAGCCGATTTATAAATAGGGCCTACTGAATAAGTAATTCGTTTCGATTATGATTTTTCACATTAAGCATCATTGAAACAAGCGTTATGAATAGGGCAATAAGTGCTTGCCCGGCCAATTTGACCAGGTTAAGCACTAGGATT
>Ga0209702_10001050_pt1 | contig 55795 bp, 45 predicted proteins | sample FRY01_FD_187210 | JGI IMG/M metagenome (GOLD analysis project Ga0209702, IMG submission 187210) | Freshwater microbial communities from Lake Fryxell liftoff mats and glacier meltwater in Antarctica - FRY-01 (SPAdes) (version 2) | ecosystem: Environmental > Aquatic > Freshwater > Ice > Glacier...
GTTATTACCTTGATAACACACTAATTTGGGAATTTGAATATGGTCAGATTAATGATTATGTCATAAAAGATATAGAAATCTATAACAATCGGATATATGCCGTTGGATACAGGGTAAATCCACTTGATGGTGAAAAAGACGAATACACGTTGCAAATTCATGCTTCGAATGGAGGTATGGTAAGTACTTATTCTTATTATGGTAATAGCGACAAATCCATGGAGAAAATTGCAAAGTACGGATCCGACATTAACTTTTATATCGGATACAGCTTTATTGATCAATTTTCTCTTGGAACAGGCGCAGATTTTAGTATTAGAAAGTTTGATGACTTTTTTTCTGATCTAGTCATGTGGTTTCAATTTTTAGCAATTGGGCAAGACGACATCGGTGAATTAATTTCAACAAATGACGGAGGAGCTATTCTTATTGGAACAAATCGGTCTTTTGGAACAGAAAATGCTAATGTACTTGCAATAAAAATTGGACCCAATGACTTATATCCAAATACAACAGGAACACCATTTATAAATTCTCTAGTGGAGGTGTCAGAAATAAAAAATGGTAATTCAGTATTAATCTATCCTAATCCATTTGAAGATATTGTTAATTTCAATTTTAATGACAAAGTGCAAGGTGCAATTATTATCTTTTCAATACTTGGAACAGAAGTATATTCGAAAAGCATTTATTCAAATAGCATAGCGCTTGATTTATCAGAATTAAGTTCTGGAACTTATTTCATTCAGTTCAGAAATAAAAATAAAAAATCTATTCTTGGTAAAATTGTAAAATAGTATGTGTTAAAAATAACGTGTTTTTACATTTAATTTTCTATATAATTCCTTAGTAGTTAAGGTATTGCTTTTTATCAAATAACCTTTTTGAAATTCTTCTGTTTTTTGAACGACTGAGTACTGTTTATCAAATTCTTTTCCACGATCAAAGATCAAAACATTATTATAGATTCTATTATCGTCCTCAATTAAACGCCAAGTTCGTCTCTCGTATATGGGATAAACAGTTCTTGGGAAATCATTTTCACAAGCTGGGCATCCGTAATCAAAGAGTTGACTATTCCCGTAATTCAGAAATATAATCAAATCTATTTGATGAACTTTAGCGTAAACATTAATATCTCGACAACCTTCTTCTATTATAGAATTAGGCGCAACAACAACAACATGGTCTTTATTTAAATTTGACTCAATGCTACTATTTAAATTATATGACTTAAAAACTAATATTGTTAATGGTAATATTATTATCCAACCAAAGTGCTTCTTGTTTTTTATGTGAATATTAGTCAATAAAAACCCCCATATAATCGGAACTGCCAAATACATTCTGCTTACGTGAAAAAACACAGAGTCATTACCATCATGAATTTTTGAAACACATAGAGGTCCGATAAATATGAAAAGAAGAAGAAAAGAAGTGTAGCGCAGAATCTTTTGACCTTTTATTAAGAAATAAATAGAAAATAATATTGGGAACACAAGAGATAAATAACCTTGTTTCCAGAAAAATGGCGTAACCATTCTAAGAAATGAATCAATGTTTTTCAAGCCTTTCGCTAACAATTCGATACTGTATTCTAACTTTAAGGTATGGATTTTATAACTTGGATTCCAAACATAAAATTGTTTAAATAATATCAGAATAAGAATTCCTATAAAGAAACCAATAAAAGTGTAGACATAAAATTTTTTAGATTTTATGTTATTTAAAAAAAGATAAAACAAAATAGGAAGAGAAAGGAGTATTGTATTTGGAGTTACCAAATACGACAGTGCGCTCAATAAACCAATTAAAATGTATTCGCTCTTATACCAATTTCTTGAGGTTATAAACACCGGTAAGAGAAAAATTAAAGAAAATACTGCAATTCCCGTAACAAATCCACGAGAGAGAGAGGTATGTAGGTCATATTCAATCGGCAATAATGCAAGAATTGAAATTATTATTACTGCAATCAGATCCTCTCCTTTTTTGATTGCTAACCTCGCAAGCAGGAAAAAGGGCAAAAGAGTAAGGATAGTTGTAACAATGGGCAGAGCTATTTTCAATGGCAATCCGAGCCAATAAAAAGGAACCGATAGAAACGACTCGAGCATTAAATTATAATCCTGTCCGTAAAAGAAAGGCTCATGAAATTCTCCTTTTGAATAATACTTTGCCCCTAGCCACATTAATGTTTGGTCAGAATCCGTGTATTTGAAACCAAAAAGCACTAATACATAAATTCTGTACGAAACTATCGCTACTGATAAAACAATTAGAGTGAAATATTTTTTCAAAAATTATATTTTAAACAAAGAAAATAATAAATGGGTTTAAAATAACAGTTTTTTTAAAATAACATTTATCGTTACCACTCATGCGCTTCAGGTAACATCCATTTTCCTTGAACTTTTAGTGTTTGTTCAATAACATCGCGAACACATCCTTTTCCTCCATTGAAGGGTGAAACATATTGAGAAATGTTTTTAATTTCCATCACAGCATCTTGCGGGGCAGCAGATAATCCTATTAATTCCATTAAGGCATAATCAGGGATATCGTCTCCCATGTAACAACATTTTTTTTCATCGAGATTGTATTTCACTTGAAGCTCATTGAAAACCTTCACCTTGTTACTAGAATTTAAAATAACTTCTGTTACACCAAGGTCTTCTAATCGCATTTTTACCTCTTCAGAATTTCCTCCGGTAATAATAAAAATCTGATACCCTAATTTCGCAGCATATTGAATGGCGTAGCTATCTTTTGAGCTCATTGTTCGAATAACCTCTCCTGAATGTAAAATTATAGAACCATCAGTTAATACACCATCGACATCAAATAGAAATGTAGTAATCTTATTCAAAGTTATTTTATAGTTTTCTTGCGTCATTTTTTGCGATGCTTTTGAATGCTATTTGATAGAAGGGAATATATTTCACGGGTTTCCTCGTCCAACATTTTCATATGCTTGTCTAATGTTGTCTGATCACCTCTTTTCGCAGGTCCAGTTTGTACATCAAATGGCAATTCCGATTGAAGTTTTTTTGCTGTTTCCAATATCAACGGTTTAAAAAAGTCCCATTCTAGTGATTTGCTTTTTAAGAATTGTTGCGCCAAAAAATCGATATGATTTGTAAAATTATTTACAAAAACACCAGCCAAATGTAAATTCTTTCTATCATTTGAGTTTGCGAATATGACTTTTCTACTAAGCTTCCACGCCAAGTCAAAAATAGACTGTGCAAACGGTTCATTGGTTCCTTCTATAAAAAAGGGAACCTCAAATAAATCGACATGTCGAGATTTTGAAAAGGTTTGAAGCGGGTAGAGGACCCCAAGATTTTGACGCTGAGGCAATTCGTTTAATCCGACAGAACCACTCGTATAAACAACAGCTTGATTAGGGTTAATTTGTTCAACAACTTTCGAAATTTCATCATCACTAATACAGATAAGGAAAATGTCAGAAGGAATTAAATCAGATATTTCCTCAGCGTGAAAAACAAAAAGTTCATCCGCTAATTCTTGAGCTGAATTTTTATTACGACTATAAACAGCATTAATTTTAACCATTCCTGAAAATGATTTGCCCAAATGATGTGCAACATTTCCAGAACCAATGATTGAAATGCTTTTTATTTCGTTAGTCATCTTTCAAATTCAACTATTTACCGTGACATTGTTTGTATTTCTTACCACTCCCACAAGGACAAGGTTCATTTCTCCCCGTTTTAGCTTCTGCAACAACAGGTTGTTGTTTCTCGCGTTGTTGCATTGAGTTTTTCATAGCTTGATCGTATCCTTGACTTCCTTCAAATTGAGGAACTTGAGTAGAATTGGAAGTGTTTTGACTCGCTAATTGTGCTTTCGCATAATTGTTTTGCACTTGTATTTCGTTGTTTGTGCTTTCAATTTCTGTTCCAATAGGAATATCCATTCTTACCAAAGCCTCAACAGTTTCGCGATTCAAACGACTAACCATTGTTTTAAACAATTCAAACGATTCAAGTTTGTATACCAATAATGGGTCTTTTTGTTCGTATTGTGCATTATTCACCGCAGAACGTAGCTCATCCATTTCACGTAAATGCTCTTTCCATTCGTTGTCAATTAACCCTAATGTTAAATTACGTTCTAATGCACCAGAAATTTCAACACCACCTGAATTATATGCTTTCTCCAGATTAATGGTCATGTTCATGATTTTCTTTCCATCTGTTAATTCAAATACAATGTTCTTGTATCTATCCGACATGGTTTCATAAACATGCTTGATTTGGGGCATCGCACGTTCAGCTATTTTGCCATTTTTTCTATCATAATTATGACGTAGTCCCTCGTAAACTTTATCCGTTAAGGTGTTTTTGTCCGACAATCTGTATTCTTCTTCTAAAACAGGTGATTCAATCCCTAATACACGTAGCAACTCTAATTCAAAGTCCTGGAAATCACTTCCTCCACCATAAGAATAAACGATAGAGTCAGCAACATCATAGAACATATTGTCTGTATCTAAATCCAAGCGATCACCGAATAATGCATTTTTTCGCTTTTTGTAAATCGCTTTACGTTGTGCGTTCATCACATCATCGTATTCCAACAATCGTTTACGAATACCAAAGTTATTTTCTTCAACTTTTTTCTGCGCTCTTTCAATTGATTTAGAAACCATGCTATGCGTAATGACTTCACCTTCTTTTAATCCAACACGATCCATTAATTTAGCAATACGCTCTGAACCAAACTTACGCATCAGGTCGTCCTCTAAACTCACAAAGAAAATAGAAGAACCTGGATCTCCTTGTCGTCCTGAACGGCCGCGCAGCTGTCTGTCTACACGTCGTGAATCATGTCGCTCTGTACCTAATATTGCTAAACCTCCAGCTTCCTTGACACCTTCTCCAAGTTTAATATCCGTACCACGACCAGCCATGTTCGTTGCGATTGTTACTGCGCCAGCCTTACCAGCAGAAGCCACAATTTCAGCCTCCATTTTGTGCTGTTTGGCATTCAATACATTGTGATTAATTCCTGCCATCTTCAGCATGCGACTCAATAATTCTGAAATTTCAACAGTTGTTGTACCAACCAATACAGGTCGACCGTCTTCAACTAATTTCTTAACCTCAACAATTACGGCATTGTATTTTTCGCGTGCTGTTTTGAAAACTAGATCATTTTGATCTTTTCGAGTAATCGATCTATTTGTCGGAATAACGACAACATCTAATTTGTAAATGTCCCAGAATTCTTTTGCTTCAGTTTCCGCTGTACCTGTCATCCCTGACAATTTATGGTACATACGGAAGTAATTTTGTAAAGTAATAGTTGCATACGTTTGCGTCGCAGCTTCTACTGTTACATTTTCCTTAGCTTCAATCGCTTGATGCAAACCATCTGAATAACGACGACCTTCCATGATACGACCTGTCGATTCGTCAACGATTTTAATTTTACCTTCTAAGATAACATATTCAACTTCCTTTTCAAATAAAGTATACGCTTTCAAAAGTTGATTAATAGAGTGAATTCTTTCAGATTTGATAGAGTAATCACGAATTAATCTTTCTTTTTCTTCCAGCATAGCTTCATTTTCCAATCCTCGTTTTTGAAGTTTTGCTATTTCACCACCGATATCTGGCATGATGAAGAAATCTCTATCATCTGCTCCAGAAATCAAGTCAATTCCTTTATCCGTTAATTCAATAGTGTTGTTTTTCTCATCAATAATAAAGAAAAGCTCTTTATCAATTTTTTTCATCTGTTTTCCTTGCTCTTGCATGTAGAAATTTTCAGTTTTCTGCAGATGAGCTTTAATTCCAGGTTCAGATAAATATTTAATTAATGCTTTATTTTTCGGCAAACCTCTATGAGCACGTAAAAGCGAAATCCCACCTTCTTCAATAAGACGTCTCATTTCTTTTTTATCCTCCACAGGTTCATTGAGAACTGTCAACATTTTTTTTGCATCAGCTAAACATTGATTAACAAAGTTTTTCTGAGCACCAACGATGGTTTCAATACGTGGTTTTAATTGATGAAATTCGTGTTCATCTCCTTTTGGAGTTGGGCCAGATATAATTAATGGTGTTCTCGCATCATCAATTAATACGGAATCAACTTCATCGACAATTGCATAGTGGTGCTTGCGTTGAACTAGGTCGTCAACACTCCCTGCCATATTGTCACGCAAATAATCAAAACCAAATTCATTATTTGTACCAAATGTAATGTCAGCTAAATAAGCTTTGCGTCTTGCATCCGAATTAGGTTGGTGCTTGTCTATACAATCCACAGATAAACCATGAAATTGATACAAAGGTCCCATCCATTCACTATCACGTTTCGCCAAATAATCATTTACCGTTACTAAGTGAACTCCTTTTCCTGCTAATGCATTAAGATAAATCGGTAGGGTAGCCACCAATGTTTTACCTTCGCCTGTTTGCATTTCTGCGATTTTACCATCGTTCAATACAGAGCCCCCCATCAACTGAACATCATAATGAACCATGTTCCAAGATACCTCTGCACCTGCTGCTGTCCATTTGTTATGCCAAATAGCTTTAACTCCATCGATAGTGATGCCATCTTTTCTAGTTGCCAAGTCACGGTCGAATTCAGATGCAGTAACCGTCAATTGACCATTTTCCGCCCATCTTTTAGAAGTTTCTTTAATGATAGCAAAGGCTTGAGGGAGAATTTCTAATAGTATTTCTTCTATTTTGTCGTCTATTTTCTTCGTGTATGAATCTATTTGCTCGTAAAGCACTTCCTTTTTATGAACGGGAATCGATAAATCATCTGCTTTAATATTTAATGCTTTTAATTCTTCTTCTAGTGAGGCTATTCCTTCCTGAATTTTAATTTTGAACTCGACTGTTTTTGTTCGTAATCCATCATCACTAAGTTTACTAAACTCATTTTCAAAGGATTTAGCTGCGTCAATTTGCGGTTGATAATTCTTTTGGTCTTTAAGAGATTTGTCGCCAAAAAGTTTTTTAAGTAACTTAGAAATCATGTATTCAAAATTATGAGAAGTCAAAAATAATCTAAAATTCCTTTTGACTCGAGTTAATTGTGCTTAAAATCGTTAAATCTATGGGCATAAATCGTTCCAATGTGGGATAGCTGACAAACTGTCCAATCAGTATTAATATTGTCTGTCAATAAGATTTTAGAATTCTGTTATACGAAATGGAGTATTCCTTTTATCTTTGTACGATGCAAGAAATGATTCTGATTTTAGATTTCGGATCTCAATACACGCAATTGATAGCAAGACGTGTTCGAGAATTAAACGTATACTGTGAGATACACCCTTGGAATAAATACCCTGAGCTTACTCCAAATATAAAAGGTGTTATTCTTTCAGGCAGTCCTTTTTCAACAAGAGATGAAAATGCTCCAAAACCAGATTTATCAAAAATAAAAGGAAAAATACCTTTATTAGGAGTTTGTTTCGGTGCGCAATATCTCGCACAAAATTTTGGAGGAGAAGTTTTGCCTTCAAAAATACGTGAATACGGCAGGGCAAATCTTTCCCATGTTTCTACTGAGCATGAATTAACAAAAGGTATGACCAATGGAAGTCAAGTTTGGATGTCTCATGGTGATACCATTAAAAAAGTACCGAGTGACTTTGAGGTCATTGCAAGTACTGGAGATGTTGAATATGCGGGATTTCATATAAAAAACGAGCAAACTTACGGGATACAATTTCACCCTGAAGTTTATCATTCAACTGAAGGTCAAATTTTATTAAAAAACTTCATTGTTAATATTTGTAATACAGATCAATCGTGGACACCGACTTCATTCGTTGAAGAAAGTGTTCAGAATTTAAAAGACAAAGTTGGCTCTGACAGAGTTATTCTTGGCTTGTCAGGTGGGGTAGACTCGTCCGTTGCTGCAGTTTTACTACACAAAGCAATTGGTACTAATCTGCATTGTATCTTTGTGAATAATGGCCTTTTACGTAAAAATGAATACGACAGTGTTCTGGAATCTTACAAAGGAATGGGGCTTAATGTTAAAGGAGTTGATGCTAGTGATAAATTTTACGATGCTTTAGCTGGATTAACAGATCCTGAATTAAAAAGAAAGGCTATCGGTCGTGTTTTCATTGAGGTTTTTGACGAAGAATCAAAATTGGTTGAAAATGCGAAATGGTTAGGGCAAGGAACTATTTATCCTGATGTTATCGAATCTGTTTCGGGTACAGGAGGGCCTTCAGCCACAATCAAGTCACATCACAATGTAGGTGGCTTACCTGATTACATGAAGCTTCAGGTAGTCGAACCACTTCGATTATTGTTTAAAGACGAAGTTCGTCGTATTGGACATTCTTTAAAAATAGATCCAAAAATTTTAGGTAGACATCCATTCCCTGGGCCTGGTCTAGGAATCCGAATACTTGGAGATGTTACACGAGAAAAAGTGCAAATATTACAGGACGTTGATTATATCTTTATTCAAGGATTGAAAGACGATGGACTTTATGATGATGTTTGGCAAGCAGGTGCAATTTTCCTTCCAATTCAGTCAGTTGGTGTAATGGGAGATGAAAGGACCTATGAAAATGCTGTAGCATTAAGAGCCGTGACTTCAACGGACGGAATGACGGCAGATTGGTGTCATCTACCCTATGAGTTTTTAGCTAAAATTTCTAACAAGATTATAAATCAAGTAAAAGGTATTAATCGTGTTACTTACGACATTAGTTCTAAACCACCTGCAACAATAGAGTGGGAATAAGTTTGGCATGAGCCTTGCGTAATTGCAAATAAAAATTAAAAACAATGAAAGTAACTTTACTTTTCTCTTTCCTATGTCTTAGTTTATTGAGTTTGGCTCAACCTGAAAACACTCCAATTGAGGTTATTGAAGGGAAGCGTTATTATGTTCATTTCGCGCAGGGTGGTAATACACTTTATGGAATCCATAATCTATACAAAGTACCCGTAGAAGATATTATTTCAGCTAATCCTGAAACGGCCAATGGGCTTAAAGAAGGACAACGTATCTTAATCCCAATTAAAGGGGTTGAGAGTTTGCCTGAAAACCTTGTGATTCACAAAGTAGAAGCGAAAGAAACGTTATACCGTATATCAAAAAAATACAATGTAAGTATTGAATATTTAGTTGAGCTTAATCCAGGTATTGATTTGGGGCTGAGTGAGGGACAAGAGATTAAAATTCCAGTTAAAATGCCTTCAGGACAAGGGGCGCCACTCAGAGTTCAACAGAAGAATTTTAAGGTCTCTTTCATGGATTCAATAATTAAACATACCGTTTTAAAAGGAGAAACACTATACAGTATTTCAAAACGTTTTATGGTTCCAGCTGAGGAAATTCGAGTACTAAATATGCTTAAGAACGATAGAATTCGTCCAGGTGATATTTTAAATATTCCAATTAAAAAAGAAAGAATTGAAAAGGTTGAAATTCGAAAGGTAGAACCTGCTAACCTCTCCAAAAATAGACCCCCAATAATTGATTCATTGTTGTTGTTTAAAAAAAAAGAACAATACAATGTGGCTATCTTAATGCCTTTATTTTTAAACAAACCCGAAGGTTACAATCCGAAGATTTCAGACATGGCTGCTGAATTCTATATGGGAGCCAAAGCAGCGCTGGATTCACTACAGAAAATGGGGATGAAAGCGAAAGTGTATATCCACGACTCACAAAATGATTCTGCCGCCGTTCGAGAAATACTAAAGAAACCTGAATTTTCTAAAATGGATCTTATAATTGGACCTTTCTATGGTTTCAATTCGGAATTCGTGGCTGATTGGTGCAGAGCTAACGGTGTAAGGATGGTCTGTCCGTTTGCAACGAATTATGAAATCCTAAGAGATAATCCATTTATTTATGAAGCTGTTACATCTGATATTACCTTGAGTGAAGGTTTAGCGAAACACTTATTAAAAAATAGGGGTAATGACCAAGTTATCCTCATAAAACCAACTGCAGCACAAGACCTGAATTGCTACGAAGCTTTTAGATCGGCATACATGCGTGACACAACTCGTAAACAAGGTCCGAGATTAATGGAGTCCACACTTGAAGATTTTGCCACATTTATTAAAGCAAATGCAAATACACACCTCGTATATCTTTCAAATGACAAGGCTGAAGCGATGGAGTTTGTGAATAATGTAAATAAATCAGCTTACAAATCAGGCACTGGGAAATTAACTATTTACGGCACAAATGATTGGGCTAATTTTTCAAATATTTCTTCGGATTATAAAAATAAATACAATTTGCAGTTTGCAACATCATTTGATTTAAATTATCATTCTGAAAGAACGAAGACTTTTCAGAGAAAATATCGTCTAAATTATTCAGCTGACCTTTCGAAGATGGCAATTCAAGGTTATGATGTTACTATGTTTTTCTGTCAAACACTTCTTATGCAGAAAAAACCAACTTCCGGGTTAATGAATACCATAAGAATTGAACAAAAGGGTGCAGGAAACGGTTACGAAAACACGCAATGTTTTATTGTGAAACAAGTTGAATACGACCTCATTAAAGTAGCTCAAGTGAATGAATAAAGACTTCATTAGTGATCAATTCCAAGAATTGCAATTGAAAATTGTTGCGGAATTAGAAGGTATTGATGGGAAGGTTACTTTCAAAACTGATCTTTGGGATAGAGAAGAAGGTGGTGGTGGAAAAACGAAAACAGCCGTTAACGGAGAGGTAATAGAAAAAGGCGGAGTTGCTTTCTCAGCAGTATTTGGTGATGTTAGCGACATAATGAAAAAACAACTTAACCTGGATGGCGATATTTTTTTTGCTACAGGCGTTTCTATTGTACTTCACCCGAAACATCCTTTTGTTCCAATTATCCACATGAATGTTCGCTATTTTGAATTAAATGATGGAACATACTGGTTTGGCGGTGGAATTGATTTAACGCCGCATTATATTGATGACAATCTAGCTAAACACTTTCATATCAGACTAAAAGAGATTTGTGATAAATATTCCAATGCGTTTTATCCATTATTCAAAAAGCAAGCCGACGATTACTTCTTCATTCCTCATAGAAACGAGACAAGAGGTATAGGTGGTATCTTTTATGACCACCTGGATGAAAAATGTGGAATTTCCAAAGAATCACTTTTGAATTTTTGTATCGAATTAGGATCTTCTTTTCCTTCTATTTATGCTGAACAAATTAAAAATGGCGTATCCATGCCATTTGACAACAAAAATATCGCATGGCGAAATCACAGAAGAGGACGTTACGTAGAATTTAATTTGGTCAACGATCGCGGGACTAAATTTGGTTTATTTTCAGATGGAAGAGCAGAATCTATCCTAATGAGCCTTCCACCTTACGCTGAATGGACCTATTGTCATGAGATTGAACCAAATTCAAATGAGGATATCACCCAGAGAAAATTAAAAAAAGGAATTTCCTGGATAGAAGAAGGATAATGCTAAAACTATTTGAATACAAGCAACTACCTATCTGCTTCGCCGTTTTACAATCAAACAACCAAACTCAATGAAAACAATTCTGTTACTATTTGTAGCCTTAAATATGAACGTCAGTTATTCGCAAGAAAAACTAGGTAACGAATCTATGATGATTGAAGTATTTGGAAGTGAAAGTATTCAAGAGCTGTTTGTCAACGAATCAGAGTCCAGAAATCCACTTTCGTATGCTTTCTTGCCATCACAATTAGATCACGTTTATCAATTAGGCGACACGGAATATTATTTATTTATTCCTTCTCAAATTTTATTATTAAGTAAATAATATGAAGAACATTATTGCTCTTTTTACATTTATTATCTTCATACAAGGTGTAAATATAAGTCTGGGACAAACGGTAGTTATGTCAAATACAACCGTAAATCAATGTGCTGGTAATTTACTTGATCCTGGAGGAACAAGTAATTATCCCAATAGTAATACTACAACCACAACAATTTGTCCGAGTATATTAGGGGCATCCGTACGATTAAGTTTTACTTTTTTTAATACCGAAGCTATTTTTGATAATCTTACAATTTATGATGGGAATACTATCCTATCTACAGTTTTGGGCGTATTTAGTGGAATTCAAAGCCCATTTGTAATTCAAGCAACCAATCCTACGGGCTGTCTTACACTCGTCTTTAGTTCTGACGCAAATAATACATCCTTAGGCTTCAATGCCAATATTAATTGCGCGCTTCCTTGTCAACCTATTGTAGCTCAAGCAAATTCAACAACACCTGCTAGTGCTGGAGGTTTTATTGATTTGTGTCTAGGCGCTGTATTGTTTGTAAACGGTAATGGAAGTTATACAAGTCCAGCTCCTGTATACCCTCAATCTGACGCAACATCAACTTTTCGTTGGGATTTCGGCGATTTAACAAGTATTTCGCTTCAAAATACATCGCACCAATACACTAATCCTGGGATTTACGACCTAAACCTCACTATAACTGATATAAATGGCTGCAAAAATGCGAATGACATCAATTTACGTGTCAGAGTTTCAGATGTACCTAGCTTCAATGGAACAGTTGCAGCAAATAACACTATTTGTTTAGGTCAAACAAATGACTTATCGGGGTTTTCACTTCCAACTGAAATCGAATATTTTTGTGAATCGTTAGACCCTCAAGATGTTGTGATTCCAGATGGAATAGGGATACCGTACTCTACAACACTTAATTTAGATTGTTTTGACCCTGCCGGAACAATTACAGCTGCTTCTGACATTACTTCAATTTGTTTTGATATAGAGCATTCTTATCTACATGATTTAGAAATCACATTGACTTGTCCAAATGGCACTTCTATTTCATTGTACAATGCTCTCATAGGTGCAGTAAATTCAGTTCAATTAGGAGAACCGGTCGGTAATAATCTTTCGGCTACACTGGGTACACCTTATAACTATTGTTTCAATATAACAGCCGCAAATACAATGTATGATGTCGCTGAGGGGGTAGTGGCAGCAGTCCCAACCTATAATTATATTGACAATGATGGAACGGCTGTTATTAATACAATGTATATACCGGCTGGAGATTACTTACCTATCCAATCATTTGGCAACTTAATTGGCTGTCCATTAAATGGCAATTGGACAATAACCGTTATAGATCAATTTGCATCAGATAATGGGGCCGTTTTTGATATCTCCATGGATTTTAACGCAACCCTTTATCCAGCCACAAACAATTACACACCGGCATTAGTTACAAACTGGTTACCTGATCCGACTATAACGGCCACAACTGGAAATACCATTACAGTTACTCCAATATCTGCTGGAAATAAATGTTACACTTTTCAATCTGCTGATGCATTCGGTTGTGTTTATGATACAACGATTTGTTTCGATGTTTTCCCTTCAGATGATGCGTCATTTTCTTATGCTCAAGCTATGTATTGTACGAATAACCCAAACCCAACACCGACAATTATAGGTATACCTGGGGGAGTTTTTAATGCAGCCAATGGGTTGCCAATAAACGCATTAACTGGCACTATTAATTTGACATTAGCTGTTGTTGGTACGTATGATATTAGTTATCTAACACCTGGATCTAGTTGTCCAACCATATTTACAACAACAATAATTGTAAATAGCACCGTAGCTAACTTTTCAGCAGTAAACTTTTTAGGTTGTGAACCTTTGACCACTTTATTTACAAATCTTTCACCGAGTTCTATCAGCTGTATTTGGGATTTTGGGGACGGAAACTCTTTTACTGGATGTGGACCAATCGGTCATGTGTATACAAATGATGGTAATTATAGTCCTCAACTGACAATTACTGATATTAATGATTGTCAAGCTACTTTTGTCCAGACAAATTTGGTGCAAGTAGACGCTCAACCATTTGCTAACTTTATTCCGAATCCAAGTGTTATACCTTCAATTGATCAAACTGTAATTTTAAATAATACTTCTACAGGTGCGACGAATTACGTTTGGTTTTTTGCTAATAATACTTCTTCAACAGCAAACTCACCTGTCCTGAATCTAAATTTAGATGAAAACGAAGAGTTTTTGGTGGAATTATATGCCTTTTCTGCTGCTGGTTGTCAGGATTCGATGCAACAATATTTGCGAATTGTGCCTGAATTAATTTTTTATATTCCAAATTCATTTACGCCTAACAACGACGAATTCAACAAGTTCTTCCTGCCAATTATCACATCAGGTTTCATACCCGATTCATATAATCTAAGAATTTACGATAGATGGGGGGGCTTGTTGTTTCATTCAAAAGATATAAATATTGGTTGGGATGGAACTCATTTTAGTACGGGAAAAATCGTTCAAGATGGTGTGTATACTTATCAGATAGATTTTTTAATGAACATTAATGATGAACGGCGGACATACAATGGTCATGTAACCGTTGTCAGATAAGCAAATTAAGGACAATTAAGTTGTCCTTTTTTTTTGTGCAAAACTCATTAAGTAAAACGCTATGCTACTCAATAACTTATTTGTAAATTTGTGCTCAATTTGCAACGAATAGTAATAAATTGAAACTCTAAAAGTGCTGAAACATGCCTAAAAACAACGCCCTTAAATCTATTTTAATTATCGGAAGCGGCCCAATCGTTATTGGTCAAGCTTGCGAGTTCGACTACGCTGGTTCACAAGCAGCTCGTTCTCTCCGTGAAGAAGGAATCGAAGTTACTTTGATTAACTCCAATCCGGCTACAATTATGACCGATAAGGTTATAGCGGACAATGTATATTTACTTCCTTTAGAACCAGAAAGTATTATTGAGATCCTTTCTAAACATAAAATTGATGCTGTACTACCAACCATGGGTGGACAAACAGCATTGAATCTATGCATCCAATGTGATGAAATGGGTATCTGGGAAGAGCACAATGTAGATATCATTGGGGTTGATATTGCCGCCATTGAAATTACAGAAAACCGTGAGGCATTTCGTAATTTGATGGGTACAATTGATATTGGAATGGCACCTCAAAGGACGGCAAGGTCATTTTTAGAAGGAAAAGAAATCGCTCAAGACTTTGGTTTTCCTTTATGCATTCGACCTTCATACACACTAGGAGGTTCTGGAGCTGCCATAGTATATGACCCAAAAGAGTTCGACACACTTTTAGAAAGAGGCTTACATCTTTCACCCATTCATGAGGTAATGATAGACAAGGCTCTATTGGGGTGGAAAGAATATGAACTTGAATTATTGAGAGATGCAAACGATAACGTAGTCATTATTTGCTCAATCGAAAATTTCGACCCAATAGGTATTCATACTGGCGACTCTATTACAGTTGCCCCAGCTATGACCTTATCTGATACTACTTATCAGCGAATGAGGGATATGGCAATAAAAATGATGCGCTCTATTGGGAATTTCGCTGGAGGATGTAATGTTCAATTTGCAATTTCGCCAGATGAAAAAGAGGATATAATTGCAATTGAAATTAACCCCAGAGTTTCTAGATCATCTGCATTAGCCTCTAAAGCAACAGGTTATCCTATCGCGAAAATTGCATCTAAATTGGCTATTGGCTATCATTTAGATGAATTAAGCAATCAAATCACCAAAACAACTTCGGCTCTTTTCGAACCCACTTTGGATTATGTTATAGTGAAAATTCCTCGATGGAACTTTGATAAATTTCCAGGCACCAACCGTAGTTTAGGTCTTCAGATGAAATCCGTGGGTGAGGTTATGGGAATTGGCCGATCTTTTCAAGAAGCTCTTCAAAAGGCTTGCCAATCATTGGAAATAAACAGAAATGGTCTTGGTGCTGATGGTAAGGAAATGACCAATCAAAATGACATATTATACAGTTTGGAACATCCAAGTTGGAATAGATTGTTTCATATATACGATGCCATTAAACTTGGAATACCATTCAAAACGATTGTTGAAAAAACTAAGATTGATATCTGGTTCTTGAAACAAATTGAAGATTTAATCAAGCTTGAAGATAAAATTGAAAAACATCATTTGGATTCTCTTCCAATAGATTTATTATTTGAAGCTAAACAAAAAGGATATGCAGATAGACAAATAGCACATCTATTAAGATGTTTAGAATCAGAAGTTTATACCAAAAGAGAAGAAATGGGTATTAATCGAGTTTACAAACTGGTTGATACTTGTGCTGCGGAATTTGATGCAAAAACACCTTACTATTATTCAACATTTGAGTTAGAAAATGAAAGTATCGTTTCTGACAAAAAGAAAATTGTCGTACTAGGTTCAGGTCCAAATAGAATTGGTCAAGGAATTGAATTTGACTATTCATGTGTTCATGGTGTTCTAGCTGCTAAAGAATGTGGTTATGAAACAATTATGATCAACTGTAACCCGGAAACTGTTTCTACAGATTTCGATACAGCGGATAAATTGTATTTCGAACCTGTTTTCTGGGAACATATTTACGATATTATTAAGCATGAAAAACCGGAGGGCGTTATTGTTCAATTAGGTGGACAAACAGCGCTTAAACTAGCTAAAAAGCTTGAACGTTACGGAATTAAAATAATGGGTACATCGTTCGAAGCTTTAGATTTAGCTGAGGATAGAGGTAGATTCTCTAAGGTATTAGAAGCTAACAACATACCATTTCCAAAATACGGAATTGTAGAAAATGCCGAACAGGCTTTGGAATTAGCAGATGAACTTGGATTTCCGTTATTGGTTAGACCTTCATATGTTCTCGGTGGACAAAAAATGAAAATTGTGATTAACAAAGAAGAATTGGAACATCATGTCGTTGATATCATTAACGAAATGGGGAACAATCAAATTCTTTTAGATCATTTCATTGGTGGGGCTATTGAGGCAGAAGCGGATGCTATATGTGATGGTAAAGACGTCTACATTATTGGTGTGATGCAACATATCGAGCCAGCTGGAATACATTCAGGTGATTCTTATGCCGTTTTGCCTCCATATAATTTGGGAGACTTTGTGATGCAGCAAATAGAAGATATTACTCGGAAAATAGCGGTTGAATTGAAAACCGTTGGTTTAATCAATATACAGTTTGCAATAAAAGATGATCAAGTGTACGTCATCGAGGCAAATCCACGAGCATCGAGAACCGTTCCGTTTATTGCAAAAGCATACGATGAGCCATATGTGAATTACGCAACAAAAGTGATGCTCGGCGAGAAGAAAGTGAAAGATTTTAATTTTAACCCTCGGAAAGAAGGTTATGCTATTAAAATTCCAGTATTTTCATATGAAAAATTCCCTGATGTCAAGAAAGAACTTGGTCCAGAAATGAAATCTACAGGTGAAGCAATTCGTTTCATTAAAGACTTAAAAGACCCATTCTTCACGAAAATTTACAGTGAAAGAAATATGCACTTATCCAAATAAAAATGGTTGAGGCTAGTGTTTCTGGTTTATTTCGAATGATACTTATAATAATAGGGATATTTATTGTTCTAAGATTTATTGGTCAAATAATTGTTGCAAAAAACAACATTACTCGCGAAAGAGATATGCGTAAAAGGGAAGAGGCCATCGCTAATGAAAAGTTAAGAGCAAAACAGAATTCTGGCAAAACTAAAATACTTCGCGACAAACAAAGTCCAAAATCGGATGAGCCATTTATTGACGTTGACTATACTGATGTGAAAGATTAGCCCCAAAATATGGATTAAAAGACTTTGGCTTTTCTTTTTTTTAGTTATCTTCAACCCGTTTAAGAATCAACTAAATCCATGAATATAAAATCTTTTTTCACCAAAAACTGGAAGCACTTTGCTAGTTTACTTGTAATTATCATCGTTGTCTTCTCCTACTTCAAATTACAATTTGATGGATATGGATTGAAACAGCATGATGTAAAACAATACAAAGGTGCTGCTCATGAAATTATTGACTATCGCGAAACCAATAACGAGGAGATTCTATGGACAAATTCCATGTTTGGTGGTATGCCAGCCATACAGATTAGTGTTATTTACACTGGAAATATCATAAAGCAGACATTTGATAAAGTAATAAAAGGAATAGGAATACCGGCTGCTTTTGTTTTCGTATCTATACTTGGATTCTACATTATGGCTATTTGCCTTGGCATTAACCCTTGGATTGGACTAATCGGTGGTCTTGCCTTTGGATTTACATCTTATGACATCATCATACTTCAAGCTGGACATAATACTAAAGCTTTAGCAATAGCTTTAATGGCTCCTGCATTTGGAGCCTTTATTATGGCATATAAACGAAGTCTTATTTGGGGAGTGCTTTTAACTGCATTATTTATGACTTTGCAAATCGGCGCAAATCACGTTCAAGTTACCTACTATTTTGGAATTTTACTCTTGTTTGTTGGATTGGCTTTGTTTGTTGAAGCTTTGCAAAAAAAAGAAATTAAAAAATTCATTACCACTTCTGGATTGCTTATTGTCGCGCTACTGTTTTCAGTTGCAATAAATTCCGGTAACATCTCATTGACAAATGATTATGCTAAAAAGACAATTAGAGGTGGAAATGATATTTCTATTAATTCGGATGGAAGTCCGGCAAAAGAAGCAACGAATACTGGTTTAGATAAAGATTACATCACGCAGTGGTCTTATGGAATCGGTGAATCTTTCACATTAATTTCTCCAAATGTAAAAGGAGGAGGTTCATTCGCAATTGGTGGCAGTCAATTTGAAGATTTGGCTGATAACGTTGATTTGACTTCTGAAGAAAGAAGAACAGTAATGAGTTCACCTGCATATTGGGGAGAACAACCTTTTACTTCAGGTCCAGTTTATATTGGAATAGTAGTTTTCTTCCTTGCTATGATGGGAATGGTCTTCCTGAAAGGGAAATTGAAATGGGGATTACTCATTGCATCTATACTTGCATTAATGCTTTCGTGGGGTAAAAACTATATGGGGCTGACAGACTTTTTTATTGATAATATTCCTGGTTATAATAAATTCAGAACGGTAACGATTATTTTGGTTATTATACAATTAACTGTTCCTCTACTTGGAGTTTTGTTCTTGCAAATGCTTTATAAGGAAAGAGAACTTATTCGTGAACAAAAGAAAAAATTCTTGATTACTGGAGGAAGTATTTTATTGTTCTTGATTGTTGTTATGGCTGCTGGATTGGGTGACAACTATTCTTCTGATAACGACAAAAATCAAGTCGCTAGAATGGAGCAAAACTTTTACAATCAAATACTTAATATGGATCCAGCTCAATTGAAATCTCAATTCAATGTGGATGTAAATAATCAAGTACAAGTAGAACAATTTATTGCTGCGCAAACAGAGCCATATATTTCTGGTTTTGCTAAAGTAAAAGAAGTAAGAGCAGAGATTTTTCAAAAAAGTATGCTTCGTTCTATTGGTTTTGGAATATTCACGATGGGCTTACTAGCGTTAATGCTTTATACTGCCATTTCAGCTGAACTTGTATTTGCTGGTTTAGGAGTGCTAATACTTGCCGATTTAGTTCCAATTGCACGACAATACTTAGGAGATCAAGAAGAGGGAAGTGGATACAAATACTGGGAAGAGTCAGGGAAAACAGATTTTCCATTCGACTCCAGTGAAGCAAATACTACAATTTTAAACCAGGAAGTTTCTGAAAACCCAAGTTTAAAAGTTAAAATTGAAAATGCAAGACAACTTGGTAGTGGTAAAGCAAATGAACTTGAACTAACAGGAATTGCTAAACAACGTGTTGAGGATGGGTACATATTTGCAGCGCTAAATAGAAACACAAACTACCGGGTCTTTGATTTTAATGGTGGTTTCCAAAGCTCTGATGCAAGTTATTTCCATAAGTCGTTAGGAGGATATCACGGTGCCAAATTGAGAAATATCCAAAATTTATACGAATTTCATATTAGCAACTCAAACAACAAAGTTTTGGATATGATGAATGTGAAATATTTCATTCAAAACGGAGAAAATGGACCTATTGCTCGATCAAATCCTTCTGCTCTCGGAAATGTTTGGTTTGTAAAAGAAGTGAAATCTGTTAGTGATGTGAATACTGAAATTCTTTCTTTAGGAAGTCAGTTTAATGTTAAAAACATAGGGCAAGGTGTCTTATTGGTGAATAACGAAAAGACAACTGCTAAATCTGTATATGGCTCAGAAACTATAAAATACGTACTCGCTTCAAATGATACGATTGATGTCCGCTTAACAAATGGCATGCAAGAAGGAATGGAAGCCTATTTTGTTGTTGACATAAACGGTAAAACCAACTATATCCCAAAACAAATATTGGATGCGGACCAAACCAATTCATTCAACAAATTGATAGAGATTAAATTGGTAGATCAATTCAATCCGGCTTCAGAAGTATTTATGACGAAGGATTGGGCTTCTAAAATTGGGCGTGCACAATTTACAGGCGAAGGAGAAGTTAAAATGACTCAATACAATCCAAAACATATGGAGTACACTTCAAGCTCTCAGAGTGAGCAATTGGCGGTTTTTTCTGAAGTATATTACCCAGAAGGATGGAAAGCTTATATCGACGGGAAGGAAACTGAAATTTTAAAGGTTGATTATTTATTACGTGGTTTGAAAATCCCATCAGGGAAATGTAAAATCGAATTTAAATTCGACCTTCCGAAATACCATATGGCGAATACGATGAACTTGATTCTTTCATTATTGTTGATTGGAGCATTCGGATTTGCTGGTTTTTGGCAATGGAAACGTAACAAGAAAAAAGAGAATTCTTTATTTGAGTCTTCGGAAAAATAAAACAAATGAAATTTACAGCCTTGTTGCCCATGAAGGGCGAGTCAGAAAGAGTTCCGAATAAGAATATTCGTAATTTCAATGGGCAACCACTTTTTTTTCACATTCTAAAAACTCTAATTTCTGTTGAAAGTATTGAAAAGATCATCATCAATACTGATTCAGATAAAATCAAGAAATTAGCTGAAGGGTTTGACAAAGTTGTGATACACGAAAGGCCTGATTATTTAATCGGTGGTTTGGTTCCAATGAACTCTATTATTGAATATGATATTGAAAAATCGGGTGATGCGAATTTTATTCAAACGCATAGTACCAACCCATTGTTAAAGGCTGAAACTATTCAATCAGCACTAGACCAGTTCGAAGCTTCAATAGAATCAAATGATTCTCTATTTTCTGTAACAAAAATACAGGCAAGGTTATACTGGAAGGACGGCAATCCGATTAACCATAAATTGACAGAATTACTTCGGACTCAAGACTTGCCAAGTGTATTTGAAGAGAATTCTAATTACTTCATTTTTACAGCCAATAGTTTTACTCAAAACGGGAAAACAAGAATAGGGAAAACACCTTTAATGCAGGAGGTAAGTAAAATAGAAGCGATTGATATTGATGAGCCAGAGGACTTTATCATTGCAGAGGCTGTTCACAAGCACTTAAATTCTGTCATTAAAAGCTGAAATTTAAATTAGTTTTCACCTCCAAAATAGGATTGTTATAGGCTTTGAAATAAATGGAATGATCCATTGCGGCATAATAATCATTTATAGAATCTCCAATCAATACACAACTATCATTCGGATAGTTATTCTGATCCAGAATCATTTTTACTAAGGTCGTTTTTGGAGTAGGGGATCCATTGATCGATTTGAAATACTGTGAGATATTTAATTTTTCACATATAATCTTTAATTCTTCACCGTCTGACCCGGAAACAATGTGCATATCATAGTTTTTGAATTGCTCTTTTACAAAAGAAATGGTTTCATCGATAAGCAGTTCGGACTTACATAAACTTTCCAGCATAATATTCGAAAATTTATTGGCCCAAACTTTTATTTCAATTTCCGTAATCTCTTCATTTCGTATCTCCTCGAAAAAATATTTGAATTTTACATAACGAGAAAGACCACCATTACTTTGATGAAAAGCCATTAACTGATCTACTTCGTTTTGTGGGAAGTCAGAAAGTACTGTTTTGAACCCGTAATCTCTAACCAAATTGGAATTCATAAGAACTCCATCAAAATCCCAAAAAATTGTACTTATTTTATTCAAAGTCTATAAAAAAATTAAAGTAAAGAAAATATAGATTCGTGGTTAATTTTAGTGTAAGATGTTGGTGTCAAACTTGTTAAGTTAAGTTGGTGTTCTTTTATCTTTTCAAATAAATATTCATTTTCAAGATATAATTCTTGCTCTTTTTGACCAATTGGTTTCTCGCTATACCCATCATAACCAACCAAGTAAACTTTTTTCGGGTTTATTTCAAGACAAAGCTGCATAGCAATAGCACTATGTGAATCTTTGAACGAATCAGTGAAATTAATATCCGCCAACTCATACGAATTATTACTTAAGAGGTTGGGAATATAAGTCCCCATTTTTCTTGGAAATGGCGGTAATACACAAATAGCTTCTTCTGGCAATTGTCCTTTAAACACTTCTTCCATTCGATGACCTTCATTTCCAACCAAACAAAAGAATTGTAGATTAGAGATTTCAGAAAAGACTAAGGCATTTTTTGAACTTGAATGAATAACAATCATTTCTGGGTTTTTTTTCAATAAGGTTCGAATACCTTCCACATTATTTTTGACTGATTCACCTCCACCAACGATTAGGACATCTTTAGCGAAAATTGTAAGTTTTAATTTTGGCAATTCTTGGTTATCTTTTATTCCTTTTGATTGGTTATGCAAAGCACGGATGATACTGTTGAATGAATAATACCGTTTACTTACCCAGTCCATTACATCTTTTTGAGGTAAACTATTTGCGCCAGAAACCATGTAAGGTAAGTTAGTACCCCATCTATATTTTTCTTTTAATTCGTCAAAGTCTGCAACTGTTTTGGAAAGTGCATTAAAATCAAATTCTAATCCATTTTTAGCATTTAATGAAGTAAGAAGTAATTCAGTTTTTAAGTTCCCCGCACCTCTACCCATTCCAGTTATGGTAGAGTCAACAATCTTCGCACCACATTCGAGCGCTGTCAGTGTATTAATTAAACCTAATTCCAAGTTATTGTGTCCATGAAAACCTATTGGAACAATCGTTTTAGACGAGACCAGTCCATAAATTTCACGAACATCTTCTGGATAAACTCCTCCATAAGAATCTACCATATAAAAATAGTCGGCAACATCATCAATCTGTGGCAATAAATCCCAAAAACCCGTTAATCCTTTCCATTTAGACATGTACATGACATTGAAACCAACTTCAAAGCCCATTTTTTTAATCTTTTTTGCTAATAAAATTGCTCGTTCAAAATGGTTGGGGTCAATTGCCATTCTGATCATAGTAACAAGTCCAACACAAGGTCCAATTAGTTCATCTAAATCTTCAAGTTTTGTGTCTTTTTCATCTAAAATAACAACCAGTTTTTTTGTTGTCAATGATTTTAACTTTTCAAGAACGTACACTGGTAAATAAAAATACTCTCCAAGGTAACCTGGTTTTGGTTTGGCCCTGTAGCCAACTTCTAAGTACTCAATTGGCAATGAATTCATAGATTGCATGTAAGTTTCAACAAGTTGACTGTCGAAATCCCAATTGGTATAATAACCACCATCGCGCAAAGTACAATCCAATATCTTCATTTTTGACAATTTAATTTAATGTGATTTGAAATATCAAATAAATGTGTTTCTTCAACTGTTAAAAGTAACCATTGATTTTTGTTTTGTTGAGGTAATAGCGATAAATCAACTGTGAAATTCTAACTTTCTGTTATTTTTAACATTATTTTGATTAACCGGTAGAAGTATTTATACTTAGTCAGCCTCAAACTTTGGAAAGTACATCAAATAGAAATAGCTTAACAAATAAGCTATTTCTATGTCTAATTATGTTTTTCTAATTCTATAATTCTAAGGGCAATTTCTCTAGATACAGACGCGCCAGAGGTTTTAAACATATGGATTCCATCAGTGTATATATATTTATTTGCGTTTACGGTCATATCAAGAAAGCCAACTTTGTGATTTTTACTTATAACTAGCATGTCGGCATTGAAATTTGGCATCATTTTATTGTCTAACTTTAATAACTCAGGATGAGCGGGAAGCCTAACAATATATACTTTTCCGTATTTTTTTAATTCTTCAATTAAGTTTTCAAATGCCAATATCCTAAGTTTAGAAATCTTTGAGTTGTCAAATGTGTTTTGATATAAATTTTGAGCACTCTTAAGTTTTTTCGCAAAATTTACTTGATCGATAGTTGTATTAACCTCCAACCAGCCATCATTATGCAGGAGAGCCCAACTTCCTGAAATTGAAGATAAATTAGCTTTTTGAGAATTTAGAATTTTGTTTTCAAAACGTTTAATTAGAATATTACCCCAACCTCTTTTAATAAATCGATACAAATATTCATAATTCGGGTAAAGACTCAGATAGTGCATTTTTGATAGAATTGAAATGCTATCAATGTTATCAGATAAAAGTTTGCTGGTTTTATTAACAATAAACCCCCATGGTTCAACAGATAATATGAAACTACCATTTCTCGTTTTTTTATCAATTTTTTTGAGAATTGCATTGTTGTATATTTCCCCATAAGACGAATTATTCAATGTAAATGAAAAATTGTAAAATTCTCTATCTGATAAAATCTTATTTATTACTTCTGGTTGAATTCCTTGAGCAGCACGGGAAGACCCGACAATTAGTGAACTTTGAGTTTTTGAGGTGAACCGCTGATAAAAATCATCAGTTGAACCATCCGCAAAAAAACCCAGAAGCACATGAATTCCTATGGCAATAATTAAATAAATAGAAATCTTCCGAATAAATTCTTTCATTATTTAAAATTGAAAATATATAAACTCTTCTTTACCAAATGTCCCAAATAAGAGTATTGAACTGAAAACAAGTAAGTAAAGAATCCTCCTTTTTATAGTGCTGACATTCTTTAAGTCCAAGCCGTGTTCTTTTTCTTGCTGAATCCATTCTATTCCAATAAGAAATAGAATATTAAACATCAAATAAACCATATCAAGCTTTGGCGTCAGAATTGAAGGTAATTCAAAAAATGAACTTGAAAATAACCTATTTAAATATTGAAAAGCAGTGGAAACATTCGGTGCGCGAAAAAAGACCCACGCAACACATACAATAAAAAATGTTCCCAGGATTTTAAAAGGCTTTTGAATACTCCATTTATTAGAGTTCACTTCTTTTTTTCTTTCAAGCAATAGGGAAGGTAAAAAATACAATGCATTCAAAAAGCCCCAAACCAAAAATGTCCAATTGGCACCATGCCAAAAACCACTAACTAAAAAAATGATCATCACATTTCTTGCAGTTTTCCATTTGCTAAAGAGACTTCCTCCTAAAGGATAATAAATGTAATCCCTAAACCAAGTCGTTAGAGATATATGCCATCGTCTCCAAAACTCTGCGATATTTGATGAAAAATATGGGAAATTGAAATTTTTCATCAAATCAAAACCAAATAACCTGGCTGTTCCAATTGCCATATCCGAATATCCTGAAAAGTCCGCGTAGATTTGGAATGCGAAAAAGACAGTGCCTAAAAATAAAGTGCTACCTGAATACGAATCATAATTTGTGAAAATTTCTGCAACATAAATGGAGCAATTATTCGAAATAACTACTTTCTTGAAAAGTCCCCATAGTATTTGACGCACGCCATCCGATGCCTGGGCGTACTCGAAAATACGTTTTTTATAAAATTGTGGTAATAAATTCGCCGCTCTTTCAATGGGTCCTGCAACTAGTTGGGGAAAAAAACAAATGAAAGCCAAAAAAGCTACAACATCATTTGTCGCCTTCATTTTTCCCTTATAAACATCAATCGTATAACTTAGTGTTTGAAAAGTATAAAAAGAAATACCAAGTGGTAAAATTAAATTAATATGATGTGCCTCAATTTGATATCCGAAAAATGTAAAAGCATCTTGAAAAGAGTCAATGAAGAAGTTGAAATATTTGAAGAATCCGAGTATACCAATATTCATTAGGATACTCAGCCATAAAATGATTTTACGTTTATTCTTTGATTCCGTTTTAGATAACGTCAGACCAATTCCAAAATCAATTAAGGAACTTAAAATCAATAAACTTAAAAACCTCCAATCCCACCAAGCATAAAAGAAATACCCGGCAGCAACGAGAAATAAATTCTGAATTTTTAAATTATTCCCTACGACAAACCAATAAATGACAAATGTGATAGGGAGAAATAACGCAAATTCAATGGAATTAAATAACATCAGATTCTGTGTTCAAGACTGTGAAATTAACAATTCATTTTAAAAAATAAAACTTCATATTGACAAAGGTTGATTCATGTCTATACAATTCCCATCCAAATTATAAATTACCATATGTTTTACTGAACCATTCTTAACTTCTAAATTTAAAGAATCATTTACTGGGTTAAGATAAAGTGAAATGTAGTAAGTCCAAAATAGTAAATATTTGTCTTGAAACCCAACATCCTCAAAGTATTGCTATTTTTACACATTCAACAACAATAAATTGAAAACAAGATTAAAAGAATTCGTAAAAAGACTCATTCCTCAAATACTTATGAGTCAACCTGGGCTTTTAAAGAGGGATAAAACACGAATTTTAAAATTGAAAGACAAATTCAAAGGACATAGGTGTTTTATCCTCGGAAATGGACCTTCTTTAAACGAGATGGATTTAACTCTTTTAAAAGATGAATACAGTTTCGCTGTCAATTCAATCTTTTATAAAACGAAAGAAATGGGATACAAGCCCAGCTTTTTCGTTGTGGAAGACAATCATATTATAAATGACAATCTGAATGAATTAATTGATTATGATTGTGAATACATGTTTTTTCCGAGTAAGTATAAAAGCAAAATTGGAAAAAGGCTGAATAGATATTTCGCCAATTTAGATTATGGTTTTTATATCAGCAGTAATCGTTTTTTTAAAAAATCTATGTTTTCAAAAGACTGTGCGAGGCAAATTTATTGCGGCCAGACTGTTACCATGATAAATTTTCAATTGGCTTATTACTTAGGTTTTACAGAAGTTTATCTAATCGGAATGGATTTCAATTACCAAATCCCAAAGAGCGCAGTTGTAGAGGGAAATCAAATTACTAGTACAGAAGCTGACGTAAATCATTTCCACCCTGATTATTTCGGAAAAGGAAAAAAATGGAATGATCCAAAATTAGATTTAGTGCTTCAAAGTTATAAACTAGCGAAAGTAGAATTTGAAAAAGATGGCCGGAAAATTATAAATGCAACAAAAGGAGGGAAGCTAGATCTTTTCGATAGAACAGATTATAACTCACTTTTTAAAGAAGCTTTTTCGGATCTTTCATAAGTAATCCCAGTGTGACCCAATATCTAAAACGAAGTAGCATTAAGCTGCGACCGGTTTTACCTTGAATCAAGTAAATAAAGGACAGTGCAAAGGAAGCAACCCACTTTAGCTTTTCAGACAAAATAGCGTTCAGGTAGCCTAAAAAACCATCTTTTTTACTTGACAATTGCTGACTATAACCAACACCTATTGCTTGTATCTTTACAAACTTCGTCGTTGTTCTTTCAATAGGCACACAATGATAAACCACGGCATTTGGAACGTATTTAACCAAACTTCCATTTTTATAAATACGGTTAAATAACTCCTTTTCTTCTCCACCCATCATGTTTCCACCAGTTCTTCCAAAATCCGTATCAAATTGACCTATTTTTTCAAACAACGATATTCGAAAAGCCATGTTCGAACCTCTTGGGTATTGAGGATGCTTTAAAAATTTCTCTTTATCACCAATATCGAAATAACCAAGTATAGAGTTTAAATACTTGGTCTCCCAGCTTGGTATTTCATCTTCATAATGTAATAATATTTTCCCCCCAAGAGCACTTAAATTCGGGTTTTCCTCAAATTTATCTACTACTATCTTAAAGTAGTCTTGATCTATAAAAGCATCGTCATCCAGAAAAGCAATAAAGTTACATCTAGCTTCATTAATTGATCGATTTCTAGCATAAGATAATCCTTGCTGAAATTCTTCGAAATATCTAAAATTTATATCTGGATTTCCTGATTTAAAAGCATCACAGAGTTCCTTTGTATTTCCGGGAGAATTGTTATTTATCAAGATAACCTCAAAAAGGTCAGCCGATAAAGTCTGCTTTCGTATACTCTCAAAAATTTGAGGTAGATACTTCTCTCGGTTATACGTGCAAATGGAAGCTGTTAATTTCATTGTGGTCATAAAGTTAGTACAAATGTTAATTTCCTTTATTCAATTTTATCTTTTTTCATCACAATTGTTAATCATTTGGTATACATTCCTAAATTTACCAGTAGAATGGGAATAGTACAACGAGATGCTTTACGGACTGCGGCAATAAATTATATTGGATTGGGGCTTGGTTACATTAACAAAGTCGTGCTACTTGTAATGTTTCTTTCCCTTGAAGAAGTTGGATTGATCAATTTACTTTTAGGAATAGGAGTTTTGTTTGGTCAAGCAACAAGTCTAGGTTCCGTTTTTGCCACTTGGAAATTCTTTCCGTTTTTTCAAAACAAAGACAAAAAAAATTACGGATTCTTAGGTTTGATGATAGGAGTTGTGCTGGTGGGAATCGTCATCTTCTCTTTATTCTATCTATTACTGCAAAATGACATTACTTATTATTACAAAGATAAAAGTGCGATCTTTTCAGAATATGCATTATGGGTTATTCCTATCGGGATTGGCTATGTTTTCTATCTTCTTTTTGATAGTTATTTAAAAGTAATGTTCATCAATATTGTATCCGTTTTCGCATATGAATTGCTATTACGCGTGTGCATTAGCATGATTATACTTGCTTTTGGATTTAACTTGATTAGTTTTAAATGTTTCATTGTATGGCATAGCTTAATCTATTTGCTTCCTGCCCTTTACTTGATGTTTTACATTATAAAAATTGGTGAATTTCATGTTAGATTCAGTTCCATAAACATTGCAAAACGTTTTCAGAAAATCATTATCAAATTCAGTCTTTTTTCCTATTTAAACACTTTTGGTTCAATCGCAGTATTAACAATCGATTCAATTATGATTTCAACCATTATTGGTCTGGAAGCAACTGGGATTTATACGACCATGATTTATTTAGTCTCCGCACTTCAAGTTCCATACCGTTCGATGCAAAGAGTTGGTTCTGCACTCGTTGTTAAATATTGGAAAGAGAAAAATATGATAGAAATGAACAAAATTTACAAGCAATTTAGCTCTGTTTCTTTGTATATAATCTTACTCCTTTTCTCAATTGTTTGGATAAATAGATCTGAAATATTTAGCCTATTTCCTGACACATATAAGTCTGGAATAAGTGTATTTGGAATAATCATGATCGGTCGAATAGTTGATGTTTATTTTGGACTGAACACCTTAATACTCAGCTCTTCAAGAAAATATAGGATTGATTTAATATTTACCGGCATTCTTTTTGTTGGGGTATTCTCCTTAAATTTAATCTTTATACCACATTATGGTATTGATGGTGCGGCTATTTCAACTACGATAGTAACATTACTTTACAGTTTTTTACGAGTGGGATATGTGTATTGGAAGTTCAAACTTCATCCTTTCGAAAAATCACAATTTGCTTTGATGGCCATTTTTTCAATAGGATTGCTTGCGCTTTCATACATGCCATCTAGCAATGATTTTGACATACTATGGATGATTATGAAAACAGGAGTATTAATTGCTTTAACGGTTATTCCAATTTTTGTTCTCAAAATTGAACACAATACCAGCGATTATATTGTCAAGGTCTTGAATAGATTGAAAATCGTCAAATAACTATTTCACAAAAGCACGAATATTCAAAGTGTGAACCTTTGGTTCTGTATTCGCAGTAACCGTTACAGTTTTTCTTATTTCATTCTTCTGATCTGGTTTCGGGTGAAAATTAACAGCCAGTTTATCGCTTTTCCCAGGTGCAATTGGCTTTTCTGGTTTTTCAGGTGTCGTACATCCGCAACTTGCAGAAACATCTTCTATTATCAGCGGTTTATCGCCTGTATTGGTGACAATAAAATAAGTTTTGTTATCTGATTCTGGTTTCACATTACCATAATCATGATCCAATCTATCAAAACTCAAGGTTGTTTTATTGGCTTTTTCAATTTTCATTCTCTCTAGTTCCTCTTTTTCTATGCCTTTAAGTTCAGCTTGAATTTCTTCATCCGTTTGCTCACCTGCCACTAAAGCAGATACAATTTCTCTTTTTTTTGAATCAGCACTAGGGACACCACATGATACAACCACTAAGACCAAACCGATAAATAACCAAATTCTTTTCATATCAAACTTTATTTTTTTGATTAATGTACAATCGCTAAATTCATTTTATCATAATCCTTATTTTTCAGCACTTCAATGGCTTTTTGCAGGATTTCATTGTTGATATTGTAGATTTCATAAAACTCTGAATAACCCCACAAATCTTGTGCAAACGTTGCTTTCAATCGGATATCAATTAATTTTTGCGCTAATTTATATTCTTCTTCATTAAATTTAAAATCTGAATTTTCCTTCCTGACATATTCAAAAAATTCATCCATCAATTTTTTGTCGCACTGAAAATCATTCTTAAATGACTCAAATTCTGGATAAGACTTAGCCATTTTTTTTCTATTTGAATTCAGATAGGTGAGGGCAAATGAACTAAAGTAACCACTGCGAGCCAACAAACGAAACATATTATTGATTCCTGTTGTATCCAATGGAACAAAAACATCGGGCATAATCCCACCACCGCTATATACGGTTCTATTCGTAAGTAAAGTGCTATGTTTCAATGAATCAGGAAATTTAATGCTATCAGCATTCATGAATTCACCATGTAGATAACGTTGGGTGATATCGTCCCTGTAACCTTCTATATCATCATATGGTTTTTGAATGAATCTTCCAGAGGGTGTGTAATAACGTGCAATTGTCAATCTTATTTGTGCTCCATCACTTAAATTAATGGGTCGCTGAACTAAACCTTTGCCAAAAGTTCTTCTTCCAACAATTAAACCTCTATCCCAATCTTGAATTGCACCAGAAACAATTTCACTTGAAGAGGCAGTGTACTCATCTGTTAAAATAACCACTTTACCATCTTCCCAAAGACCTTTTACGCCTGCTTTTAATTCACTTCTTGGTTGCATTCTTCCCTCAGAGTAAACAATTAATTTATTACCCGACAAGAATTCATCAGCTACTTCTTGCGCACCATATAGCAAACCGCCGCCATTTCCCTGTAAATCAAGTATTAACTCTTTCATTCCTCTTTTGCGCAAAGCGTCAATACTCGTGCGTAATTCATCCAAAGTCGTTCTTGAGAAACTATTTAGTTTGATATAGCCTATTTCAGTATCTATCATGTAATAACTGTCAACAGACAATACAGGTATTTTATCCCTTGTAATTGTAAAGTCAATTGGTTTCTTAGCACTTCCTCTTACAACTTGAATCTTTACTTTGGTCCCCTTTTCACCCATTAGTTTTTCCCGAACTTGACTGTTTTTCAGTCCAGTTCCGGCAACAATTTCAGAGGCGATAGTAATTATTTTATCTCCAGGCAAAAGTCCAACACTTTCTGATGGGCCACCTTGAATTGTTTGAACAACCAATAAAGTATCTTTCAAAATTTGAAAACGAATACCTATTCCAACAAAACTGCCATTGATACGCTCATTGGCATCGTCTACATCGTCTTTTGCAATATAGGAAGAGTGAGGATCTAATTCACTAAGCATATTGATAATAGCTTTTTCAGTAAGGGTCTCACTATCAATATTATCAACGTACATCCTTGTGATGTATTGAAGTACTTCGTTAAATTTATCAGAATTAGATGATTTCACTTGTCCAAAGCTTGTCAACGGAATTGAAATAAGCAGAGAAATAATTAAGGAGAGTTTTTTTGCAAGATTCATGTTGTATAAACTTTAGGCTAAAATAAGAAGTTTTATCGTTTTATTCTTTGAATGCAAACCCCATACCTTAAATAAATGTTAAACAAAATCATAAACATTAGTCTGTTGAGAGAAATTTTTATTACTTGTAAAATTCCTTAATCAATCTTCGTTACTTCGCATAGTGAAGATGAAATATGCATTACTGATAATTTTAACTGCCTTTTCTTGCTTTTACAACAATTTACATGCGCAAATAAAGCAGTTTGATAAGTTAGAGCAATTATATGCGCAACAGCATTATAAATTGGTTTATCTAAAATCAATCAAATTATTAGATCGACCGGATAATGATTTTTCACAGTTACCTAAATTTTACAAGAGCCTTAGTTTATTTCAATTGGCACAAAACGATCGTTGGTTAAGAAGAAATAAAACGGCATTAAAGGTTGCCTCTGAACTTTTTGAAGAAATTAAAAGCTCTGAAGATGGTTATAAAATTTTTAATGCTCATATCAATGAAGTTTCAGAGTTAAAAGCAGATTTGACTTCATGGGGAGAGGACTTAAAACGAACAGGTCATGACGATACTGCGGATCAATTGGAAAAGATATTGATTACACTTTTTGATAAAGTCCCTAGCATAAAAGAAAAAAATGTAAATCCAAAAACTCGAACAACGCCAGTTGGGAAAGACAAACGCTCACAAATCATAGCTTTTGCAGAGAAGCAAATAGGAGTGCCTTATCAATGGTCGGGCACTACTCCGAAAGGATTTGATTGTAGTGGTTTTACAGGTTACGTAATGAGTGAATTTGGCCATCCTATCCCAAGACGAGCAGTTGACCAACAAAAATCCTCTAAAAAGATAAAAGAGAAAAATGCAGAAAAGGGTGATTTAATCTTTTTTAATAGCGGGTCCGGAATTAGTCATGTAGGGATTGTTGTTTCAGAAAGAGGTGAAAGTTTAAAAATGATTCATGCTAGCTCTTCTAAAGGGGTTGTGATAACTGATCTTGAGAGTTCTTCCTATTGGAAAAACAGATTGGATAGTTTTGGGACTTATTTGGATTGAAATTTAAAAATTCTGAAAACTATTACTACTGTAAGTACGACTAAAACAGCACCAGTAGTAAGCACAAAAGCGTTATGCTTTATTTCAAATATAAATGGAAGTGCGGATAGGAGGCAACCGCATAAAAACAAATAATCCATCTTCGATTCGAATAATATTTTTCCAGTATAAGTATACAAAGACATTAAGAATAAAAACATTGCTCCACCAAAGAGTACACCCCAATAATTTTTAAAAATTATTGGAAACAAAAAACCACTAGCCGTTAAAGTATAGAGTAAAAAGCCTAGTAGGAGTAAAACATTCTGAAACTTCAAATGAATAGGGAAGAGTAAAAGCGTATTCAAGAATACCAGGACTCCAGTAGATCCAATAAAAATGTATTTAGACGCAATAATAAATTCTTCATTAAAAAGAATGGAATACAATCCATAAAGAATAAGTCCCAAATGAATAAATAGTAAAATACGAAGAATCAATTTCATGCCTACGAAAATAAGAAAATCATTTTACCTTAAATGGTATTATCTATTCGACGATTCTTTTGCTCTACGTTGTTTTTCAACAAGAACGACTAAGTTCCACAATACTCTGGCACCTACGTTTGCATCCCATTCATCCTCTTTGCCGGGCGCAACTTCATTTAAGTCGAACCCTATTATTTCTCTTCCTGATTCTAAAAGGGAGAACAACAAATAATTAATCTCTTCTAATTGAAATCCACCAGCTACAGGCGTACCTGTATTCGGGCAAAGTGCTGGATTTAAACCATCTATATCAAATGAAATGTAAACTTTTTGAGGCAATTCATTAATAATATCATTCACTTGAGCTTTCCAAGTTTTACCTTCGAACTGGTCTTGTTTCAATTGCCAATCAAAGAAAGTTTGAATTCGACCATTGCTTTTTTCAATCATTTCCACTTCAGAAGGAGCAATATCTCGAATTCCAATTTGGACTAAACGAATCAATTTATCACATGAATGAAGTGCATTATACATTATACTCGCATGTGATTGTTCGAAGCCTTCGTAAGCAATTCTTAAATCTGCGTGAGCATCTATTTGTAAAATTCCAAATTCTTCGCCGCGATCGTTTAATGCTTCTATTAAACCCAATGGCGTACTATGTTCACCGCCCAAAATTGCGACTAATTTACCCGAATCAAGGAGTTTTTTTACTCTTTCCTTTAAGTTCTCCTTAAGAACAAGATGACCGTTATTAATCTGATTAACAACATCTTTGAAATGTGGGTTAGCACTTACTTGACCGCCATTTTCTAGAAAATCAATGTACTCAATACAATCCAAACAAAATCGCTCGTTGATCTCTTTCCATTCTTTCGAAATGGGCGCCATGAAAACTTTTGTTTCGTGTGCATTTTTTAACCTAGGATGGAAAAAATCCAATTGAAGTGAGGCGTCTAAAATAGCTTTTGGACCATCACTTGTGCCTTTTCCGTAGGACGCCGTAGCATCCCATGGAACTGGAATTAAAACAATATTTGCTTCACTCTCTTCAACAGGGAAACCAAAGATATTTCCATTAGGAAGCGCGATGCCATTTGGATCGTAAGTCGACATAAAATTATTTCACCATTTCTTTTACAAAGTTCGGTGTTGCAAAACTACCAACATGAACATCTGAGTTGTAATAACGCAAACCTTTAGTTTCAACAAATTCATCTATTTCTGAATGATTTGTTACATTTTTAGGAAATTTATCTCCTTTAATTCCATATTGGAAACTCCACATTCCAGTCGGGTAAGTAGGTACAAAGAACAAACTTATTGGGGCTTTATCTTTTCCAAAAATTCCCTGTAAAGTATGGTTTAATTCTGCGAACGCTTTTTCATTGAATTTAGGAGACTCTCCTTGCGCTACTAAAATTCCATCTTTTTTCAATGCATTATAGCAATTAGTATAGAATTCTTTAGAAAACAATCCTTCTGCTGGGCCAACTGGATCGGAACCATCAACAATAATTAAATCGTAGAAATCTTGTTTCGCACTTTTAACAAATGCAATTCCATCGTCAACGATTAACTCTAATTTTGGATTATCAAAAGCAGCAGCAATTTCTGGTAAAAATTCTTTACAAGACTTTATCACTTCGTTATCAATCTCAACCATAGTCACTTTCTCAATGGATTCATGGCGCAAAATTTCACGAACAGTACCTCCGTCACCACCGCCAATTACTAGTACATTTTTCACGTTGCCGTGTGTAAATATTGACGGGTGCGAAATCATTTCATGGTAATGGAATTCATCGTCGATAGTAGTCATAACCATATCGTCCAATGCTAACATTTTACCATATTTATATGATTCCAAGATTCTTACACGTTGAAAAGGTGATTGAACATCATAGAATACCTCACCTGTAAAGCGTAAAGACAAAGCTTGATTGTCATCTTTATCTGTAAACCATACGTTACGTGTATAGAAATCAGGATTTTTCCAAACCGTTCCTTCTTCTTGCGCTTTTTGACGCATGGAAGTCATGTCAAAATCGTTTCTGGTTAACAAGTTAACTGAACCGCGTTTCATTTCTATTGCAGAATAAGATTTAGATTTAAATGCTTCTTTCAACAAGTCGAATGAAACCCAAGAATCCATGTCGCCGCAAGTAAATAAGTCTACTGCCGCATAACCATATTCTGGCCATGTATGAATCGCTAAGTGACTTTCCTCAATAACTACAACTCCAGAAACACCGTAGGGTGAAAAATGATGAAAAGTCGAATTAATAACCGTTGCACCCGCGGCCCTTGCTGCCGCTACCATATCTCGTTCTATGCCCGCTACATCATTCATCAGTTTCGGATCGCAATTCATGAATTCAACCAAAATGTGATTTCCTAAAGCTACACTCATTTTATTATCGTTTTATTGGAGCACAAATATATTGGTTAATAAATAAATCAAGGCGAAATAGGGATTCAAATTTCAAATGTTCCTTCATATTTAACCAAATGAATCCTTCTCTTAGTATTATTTACTTTTTAGAATTGTTCAATTGCGCCCAAACCAAAAAGAGCAAAGTCATACTTACAAGGATCAATAGGGTCGAATTCTCTCAGATTCCCCATCAATTCCTCCAAAGCTAACCAGTCATCTTGTTTGCGATCGATTAGCCCAAGTTTTCTGCCAACAGTGCTCGTATGAACATCCAAAGGCAAATACAATTCAGAAGGAGAAATGTTTTTCCAGATTCCAAAGTCGACACCTTTTTTATCGTCTCTCACCATCCATCTTAGAAACATGTTCAATCGTTTAGCTGCTGATTTCTTAAGTGGATTTGCCAAATGCTTTTCAGTTCGTTTCTCATGAGGATAGGCGAGAAGGCTATTCCTGAAATTGACTATTCTTCCCTTAACACCCGGAATTTCTGTATTTACGCTAAAAATATCTTCAAGTGAATTAGATTTCTCGTAAACTCGTTTCAACGCACCTAGAAAAAATTGCAAATCACTTGTCCGGAATGTTCTATGGACAAAATGAATATTTTTAAAATCTTCATCAGTATGCTTCATGACAAATTCATACGGCTCATTTTTAAAAATTTCCATTAAACGTTTTCCACTCGTGATAATGGATTTTCGGTTTCCCCAAGCAATTGTTGCCATGAGTAACCCCATTATTTCTATGTCCTGTTTCTTTGAGAATTGATGTACTATCCCGAGAGGATCATCCGGTAAAAAATCTGTTGTGTTGAATTGTTCGACTTTTTCGTCGAGGAAAGATTTTAATTCACTAAAAGTCATTGAATTATACAAATAATCCATCCGACATTTTCAATTTTATATCAGCCATATTTGCTAAACTCTCGTTATGTGTTACGATAACAAATGTATGATTGAATTGATCTCTCAAATCAAAAAATAATTTGTGCAATGCCTCAGAGTTTGCTGAATCTAAATTTCCGGAAGGTTCATCAGCAAAAATAACTTTTGGTTGATTTATCAATGCTCGAGCAACCGAAATTCTTTGCTGCTCACCTCCTGAAAGTTCCTGGGGTTGGTGATTAGCTCTATCTGATAATCCTAGGATTTCTAAATATTTTTCGGCTTTAATTCTCGCTTCTGACTTAGAATCTCCTTTTATCAAAGCTGGCAACATTATATTTTCAATCGCAGTAAACTCAGGTAACAACTGATGAAACTGGAAAATAAAACCAATATTTTCATTTCTGAATTGAGCCATTTTACGATCTGAAAGTCCTGAAAGATTTGTATCAGCAATTGAAACAGAGCCTTTATCCGCTCTATCCAAAGTGCCTAATATTTGAAGCAAGGTCGTTTTCCCTGCTCCAGAAGACCCAACAATGGATACAATTTCTCCGGGCTGTACGTGTAAATCAATTCCTTTCAAAATTTCCAATTCACCATAATTTTTATAGATTCCGTTGGCTTTAAGCATTATTTTTCTAATTTAATGCGATGACCCATTTTATCTCTTTTTGTTTTCAAATAAGCATCGTTGTGGGCATTGCTATCGATTTCAATGGCAACATTATCAACAATTTCTAAACCATATCCAATCAATCCTGATCGTTTTTTTGGATTATTTGACATCAAACGTATTTTTGTAATACCCATATCTCGAATGATCTGAGCGCCGATTCCATAATCGCGACTATCCGCTTTGAATCCTAATTCAATATTTGCCTCAACAGTATCGCGCCCTTGCTCTTGCAATTTGTACGCTTTTAATTTATTTACTAAGCCTATTCCACGACCTTCTTGATTCAAATAAATAATAGCTCCTTTGCCATCTGCTTCAATCATTTCCATTGCCTTGTGTAATTGAGGCCCACAATCACAGCGACAAGAGCCAAAAATATCACCTGTCATACAAGAGGAGTGTACTCGAACCAAAATCGGTTCTTCCTTTGTCCATTCCCCTTTATATAGAACTAAATGTTCCTTCCCTGTATTAATTTCTCGGTATGCAACCATTTTGAAATCGCCTTGAGCCGTTGGCAATTGTACCTCAACTAATCTTTCAATTAATGATTCGTGTACCAATCGATACTGAATAAGATCTTCAATGGAGACAATTTTCAACTCAAAACGCTTGGCAATTTCCATTAATTGTGGTAGTCTCGCCATTGTGCCATCCTCATTCAAAATTTCAACAATAACACCTGCTGGCTCAAAACCTGCTAACCTAGAGAAATCAATAGCCGCCTCGGTATGCCCCGCTCTTCTTAGAACACCACCTTTTTTAGCGCGTAAAGGAAATATATGTCCTGGCTTACCTAGTTCTTCTGGTTTTATTTTAGGATCAATGAGCGCTAATACGGTTTTAGATCTATCCGAAGCTGAAATCCCGGTAGTACAGCCATGCCCGATTAAATCAACAGAAACCGTAAAAGGAGTTTCATATGCCGCCGTATTGCTCTGTACCATCAAGCTCAAGCCTAACTCATCGCACTTATCTTCTACAATAGGAGCGCAAATCAAACCTCTTCCATGGGTTGCCATGAAATTGATAATCTCCGGTGTCACATTGCGCGCCGCCGTAAGAAAATCACCTTCATTTTCACGATCTTCATCATCTACAACGATAATGACTTTACCGTTTTTTATATCTTCGATTGCTTCTTCAATCGTATTTAACTTTCCACTCATTTTCTCTGAAATTCCTTGCAAAAGTAAGGCTAATTTACGAAACTAACCTTTACTTTCATGTTAAACAGTCTTAAGCTCTTCTTGTTCGTTTATTGGTTTCCGGAAAACAACTTTTCCGTCAAATACAGCCATAATAATATTTTCATCTACACTTACTTTCTGTGCCAGAATAGATTTTGATAACTCATTAAGAATTAGTTTCTGAATGAGCCTTTTTACTGGTTGGTTCCAAAACAGGAGTCATAACCAGCAATAGCTATCCATTCATGTGCATCTTGCTATTATAACCAAAGTGTATCCTTTGTTTTTCATCAATTCTATTTAAGAATCCTGGTCGAATTTTTTGTTGTCAAATACTAATCCAAAACAGCAAATTGGAGAGTTTGTCATGCTAGACTTCTAATTCAGGGCTTTCGACAGATGAGTTATCAACAATTTTTTTAAATTTGAATGTTAATAACTGTAACCTATTAAAGAGAACTCCGTACATAGTGCTATAATAGAACTTTTAAATTTATATCCGATGAAACGAAATTTACTTTTACTGTCTGTTCTTTGTTTGAGTAATCTTTATGCAGAAACTATCGATCGTCAAGCCTTAAAAATGGACTACATAGATAAATGGAGGTCCACTGCAATTCAGCAAATGATAAATAATAAAATTCCAGCAAGTATTACTTTGGCTCAAGGAATTATTGAAAGTGCTTCTGGGACTTCTGAACTTGCTACTAAAGGAAATAATCATTTTGGGATTAAGTGTCACAACTGGAAGGGAGATCGAATGTTTCACGATGATGATTTGGCTGGTGAATGTTTCCGTGTATATGGAACTGCTGAATTATCTTTTGTAGATCACAGTGAATTTTTAACTGGTCGTCCGCGTTATGCAGAACTATTCACATTAAATGCAACAGATTACATTGGATGGGCAAAAGGTTTAAAAAAGGCTGGTTATGCTACAAATCCACAATATGCAAACATGCTAATCAAATTAATAGAAGAATTTCATTTAGATGATTATGATGCTAGTTTTTTACTTCAGCAAAAGAAAAATGAATTCTTGAGTTCAAGCAAAAATACATTTGATCAATTACATGTTGTTCAATCAAACGACAATAGAAGCAAATATATAGTCGCTCAAAAAGGAGATACTTACTACAGAATTTCTCAAGAGTTCAGCATGGCAATGTGGGAGCTAAGACAGTATAATGATTTCGAAGCAAAAAAAGATGTGCTTGAAGATGGTGATATTGTATACATTCAGCCCAAAAGAAGGAATTCAAGTAAATCTAAAGAATATGTAACTAAAGAAGTCTTGGAATCCATGATTACGATTTCACAGGAGTTAGGAATAAAGCTAAAAATCTTGGAAAGAAAAAATTCAAATTTTACATCAACTCAGATTTTACCAAAAGGCACCAAATTACGACTCTAAAAAAGTCAAAAATATTAACTAAAAATGTCCGGATTTATTCGGGCATTTTTTTTTATTCGTATTTTAGCATTCCAATAATTAGGATTTTCAAACTGATTTTTAGAAAACAACACCGTTAACACACGAAAATGAAACCTTCAAACGAATTATTCAAATTAATAAACTCCATGACCAAATCTGAGAAGCGGTTTTTTAAACTTTCTTCTTCTCTGCAATCTGGAGAAAAAAATTATTTAAAAATATTTGATTTTATCGAAAAGCAATCTAGCTACAATGAAGATGAATTAAAACTTCATTTTGCTAAAGAACGCTTCATTAAGCATCTTCCTTCTGAAAAAAATCACTTGTATCGACTTATATTAAAGAGTTTAAGAGCTTTTTATAGCGAACATACCGTTTCTAGCTTATTGAAACAAGAGATTAAAAATGTTGAGATTCTTTACAATAAGGCTCTTTTCAAAGAATGTGAAAAGTTTGTGTCAAGGGCAAAAGAAATGGCTAAAGAATACGAAAAGTTTTATTATTGGTTTGAGCTTCTTTCCTGGGAGAAAAAATTACTAGAGGAAGCATACGAAGCAGGAGAATTTTCCGTGAATCTTGATGACTTAATTGAAGAAGAAAAAAGGGTTATAGATAGATTACGCAATTTGGCTGAATACCAAATAATTTATTCAAAAATAAATCTTCTATTTAGAAGTGGAGGTTTCGCTAGAAATAAAAAAGAAAGAGAAGAGGTAGAGAAAATTTCGGATTATCATCTGATAAAAGGGAAAAATACGGCGATTTCAACACGAGCCACAACTATGTGCTATTACATAAAAGGACTTTGTGCTGCAACAAATCGAAATTACGACGATGCCTTCATCTTTTTTAACAAAACAAGGGCTGTATACGACAAAAACATAAAAATAAAGGAGGATTCCCCACAACGGTATTTAATGACATTATCTCATTTATGTCGATGTCATATTGAAAATAAGGATTTCACAAAATCAGTAGAATTAATAAGTGAAATTAGGGCGTTAAAAGCACAAAAAGGTTTTAATTCCATGGATATTGAAGTTAAAATATTTACAAACTCGTACAATCTTGAAGTAAAGCTTGCCCAAATCCAGGGGGACTTTAACAAAGCAGTCGCATTAATTCCTGAGATAGAAGGCAAGAATGCTGAATATGGCGAAATGATCAACAAGGAACAGGCTGTTCTTTTTAACTATAATAAAGCATACAGTTGTTTCGCTGTTAATGAAAATAAAAAAGCCTTGGTATATTTAAATTATGTTTTAAACGATAATGAACAAAATTTACGCCAAGATATTTATGGTTTCGCACACGTTTTCAATTTAATTCTTCATTATGAATTGGAAAACTACGATTTCATGGAATACATTATAAAGTCAACTAATCGTTATCTCAATAAGCAAGAACGTACTTTGGAATTGGAAACTTCTCTGATTAAGCACTTAAGAAAATTATCAAAAACTTTAATTGAAAAGGATAGAATTCTAATTTACAAGGAATTTAAATTCGAGTTAATTAATTTATTAAAAGACGAAAACGAAAGTGTCGTGCTTGAATATTTTAATATTATGGCTTGGATAGAAATGAAGTCGAACAAGATTTCATTCAGCGAAGCTGTGAAATTGGAAATTAATTGAATGCATAATTTGCAGAAAGAACTATTCCTTGTGTGCTCATTTTATGTTCTGCAGAACTCCCGTAAAACGCGGTATAATTTCTTGAATAATTTGAAATTCTATAGCTTAAATCAATGTTCATCTTTCCTTGTTTAAACCCAAGACCCATAGAGTAACTTTTATCGATACCTATTTCCACGCCGACACTCTTTTTATAAGCATTACCATACAGCCTAAGACCTCCTCTTAAATAAAAAATAGAATTAAGAACAATTTCAGTTCCCAAACGGAGATTTAATGCGCTTTTCAGCACTTTTTCAGCATCCGCATTTTCAGTAGTGAAATCATAAGGCTGATAGTTCTCGACATCCTTTGTTGAACGTAAATTTGCCCAACGATAATTGATGTATTCCAAATCCGCATTTATACAACCCTTCGTTCCGAAAATATACGCTATCGAACCAATGAATTTAGGTGGAGTTTTTAATCGATAATTATAATCCCCATAAGGCTTTAATGAATCATTCAAGGTGTGGGTTTGATCTGTAAAAAAAGTCACCATATCTGCATCTGTTTTATCCGTTAAATCGTAATATGTGGCAGAATGAAATGCAAATCCAATACGTATATTATCTTGAGGCAGATATATAGCACCCAATTTTAAATTAAATCCATTGCCTTTTGTGTTCAAATGATAAGCGTACTCAAAACTACGTAATGTATTTCCCGTGGTATCCATAACATCTTCACGATGCGTCATGCTTTCATCATAACGAATAGTACGGATTCCAATATTACCTCCAATATATAAAGAGTTAATATAATTTTTAGAAAAGGAAATGTAGTACTCATTCATCCCGCCTTTAGTGTCAATTTGTCTGTGGTGATACTGATTGCCGTTATTATACAAAGCGGGAATATATCCGTTTGCATCATTCGGTGCTGGGTTAATGGCGTAAGTCTCCCAAGCCAATGAGGATGTATAAGGATGTGTTACAAATAAATCTGACGACTGGTAGCCATAAGCTTTGGCGGCAAAGTCATCAAGTAAAGACTCGAATTGCTCTCCTTCATATCGATAGGAATTGGTGTAGTTTTGTAATTTATTGTACCCAAATCCGAATTGCGAAAACAAAAATCCTTTTTGGTTTTTAGATTCGTCAACAACAAAAACAAATCCCAATGTGTTCAATTTAAACAAATTACCATTTGTATGTGACTGGTTTCCGTTAAAAAGTAAGTTGTTGTTTATTTTTGAATACCCTAAAGATGAGCTAAATTGAGATGTTGAATATCGTCCGAAACCAGCAGGATTGATTTGGGAAGAGCTCAAGTCTGCTCCTAAAGCTCCGAAAGAACCCCCCATTGCTTCAAATCGAGCCCCGCCTTGTATGTCTGTTTTAGAATATCTATACAAATCAGCATCACCTTGACTAAAAGAAACTATGGATATAAAAAGCACCAAAGTGCTCATTAAAATTTTCATGGATAATGGGGTTTATTGTCTTCGGCCACCAGAGGATGAAGCAGGAGTTGAAGTTGATCGACTTGGAGTTGTCGTTGAACCACCTGTAGATCTTTGGGATGGAACCGAAACAGAACCACTACTTCTGCTACTAGAGTTGTTGTAGGTAGTTGAACGTACAGAATTAGACCTTGACTCTGTGCTATAATAATTACCGTTCCCTCTTGATTGAACAGAACGTGCCTGTTGATTGTTATATTTAGTTGCCGATGAATTTGGATTAGAATTTACTCTTTCGTAAGAGGAATCTTTTAGGCGAGTTGTCGCTGAAGAATTTTGAACAGTACTTGTGCGAGAAATTGTTTGTCTATTTACAGTAGAGTAGGGATTCGCATTCCCAAAACTTGAAGAATTTGATTGTTGATTAGGTATTTGAACTTTAAGTTGCTGCGTTCCACCTCGACTCGTTCCAGAAAAGTAACCCGAGTTAGTAGACCTGGGACCACTGACGTAGTGCCCATTCCCAACAAAACCTTGGGTGCTGGATGAAAAGCCGGACCCATTATTATATCCTCCGCAATACTGACTATTGGAGCCATAACCTACATATGAATTATTGTAGAATGAATTATTGTAGAATGAATTATTGTAGAATGAATTATTGTAGAATGAATTATACCCATTAAAACCTGAATTGTGATAATAACCATAAGGGTTATAGTTTGTATAAGGATTAAGAGTCATGTAATTTCCAAAACCACCCACATTGTAAATTGAATACATCATTCCAGTGTAAAAATAAGACGGCACATAAGAAATAGATCCATTATTGTTTCTTAGGGACTCATTCATAGGGTTGTAATATCCTGTTGTAGGATTATTGCTATCTTCACGATATTTAAATGTGGCATAGGAAGTTTCATCTAATAAATTTTCACCTATGGGAATGGCTGCTGTTTTCAAAATGTAAACGTCATCATCTAAAATAGGTCTGGAACTTGAACATGAGCTCAAGAACGTTAGCATCACAATAAATCCGAATATATTAAGTTTAGTTTGCATCAGGGAAAATTTTATATACCGAAATTATAGTTTTCTTCCTATTTTTACAAACTTTTTCCGTTAAAATAGTACAAAATCAAAAAATGGCACAAGAATATACAAAAAGAGCAGACGATTATTCAAAATGGTATAATGAAATAGTAGATCGCGCTGATTTAGCCGAACATTCAGACGTAAAAGGATGCATGGTCATAAAGCCGTATGGATACGCCATTTGGGAAAAAATGAAGGACGCTTTAGATGCTAAATTTAAAGAAACAGGCCATTCAAATGCCTATTTTCCGTTATTTATTCCAAAATCTTATTTTAGTAAAGAAGCTTCGCATATTGATGGATTCGCCAAGGAGTGCGCTGTTGTAACACACTATAGATTAAAAAATGCTGAAGACGGATCAGGTGTTATTGTCGATCCCGATGCGAAATTAGAAGAAGAGTTAATCGTAAGGCCTACTTCTGAAACAATTATATGGAATTCTTACAAAAAATGGATTCAATCCTATCGAGATTTACCCATCCTAATTAATCAATGGGCAAATGTAGTGCGATGGGAAATGCGGACTCGCTTATTTTTAAGAACAACTGAATTCCTTTGGCAAGAAGGGCATACAGCTCATGCAACTAAAGAAGAGGCTATTGAAGAAACAGAAAAAATGCTCGAGGTATACGCAGATTTTGCACAAGACTTCATGGCGATGCCTGTAATTAAAGGCAAGAAAACAGAAAGCGAAAGATTCGCAGGAGCATTAGACACTTATTGCATTGAAGCTATGATGCAAGATGGGAAGGCTTTACAAGCAGGTACCTCTCATTTTTTAGGTCAAAATTTTGCAAAAGCTTTCGATGTTAAATTTACGGATAAAACAGGTAAATTAGGGTATGTTTGGGCAACATCTTGGGGTGTAAGTACGAGGTTAATAGGCGCGTTAATTATGACGCATTCTGACGACGCAGGTCTCGTTTTACCTCCTGCATTAGCCCCAATTCAAGTTGTATTTGTTCCGATTTTTAAAACAGAAGAAGAGCAAAAGGCAATTGATGAGAAAGTTCATGAATTAATGAAGGAAATGAAGTCCATTGGCATTTCTGTGAAGTATGATGATGACTCTATTAAACGACCAGGATGGAAATTTGCAGAATATGAAGCAAAAGGTGTGCCTATTCGTGTTGCAATTGGTCCAAGAGATCTAAATAACAATCAAGCTGAAGTTGCTCGACGAGATACAAAGGAAAAAAATACAGTTAGCTTAGACGGTTTCGCTAAAACAATGAAAACACTTCTTGATGACATTCAAATCAATCTACTCGAACGAGCAAGAAGTTTTAGATTAGACAATACACACGTTGTTGACTCCTATGAAGAGTTTAAAACACGTTTAGACAAAGAAAGCGGGTTCTTTTTGGCGCATTGGGATGGAACAACTGAAACAGAAACCAAAATAAAAGAAGAAACCAAAGCAACAATAAGATGTATTCCTCTGGATTCTGAAGAAGAAGTAGGAATTTGCATGTATTCAGGCAAACCTTCAGTAGGCAGAGTTGTTTTTGCAAAATCCTATTAATATTTAACGATATGGAGATAAATCGCCAAACTATATTAAATCTATTAGAATCAAAATCGAAGTTAAAACAGGATGTAAGTCAAGAAACTCAAAAGGTTTTTTTAAAACTCAAAAGCACCATAGAAAATGAGATTTTAGGCATCAAACCTTCTATCGATGATGACAGAATTCGATTGTATTCTGAGGAAAAAAGCGATAATGAATTAAAAGTAATGATAGGAAGTGATGCGCTGGTTTTTCAGATGCATACAAATGTTTTTAAACTTCAAGATGAACATGAAGCTTGGAAAGGAAATTATTTAAAAGACAACCCCAATAATGGTTATTTCGGGATTATCAATATTTACAACTTTCTTGCGGATTCTTTTATATACAATAGGCTAAACGATAGTGGTTTTTTAATTGGTCGAATTTTCATTAATCATGAGTCTCATATTTTAGTTGAGGGTTCTGGTCAACTCGGATTTCTATTCAAAGATCCTGAAACAAATACTTCTGATCCTGAAATTTTAAAACATATCATCCAATGCTCATTTTCAAATGCGCTGGATTTTGATTTAATCAGTCCTCCTTATGAAGTGATCGAAGAAGTTTCCTTAGCTCAAATTTTAGAGATAAGTGCTGACATTCAGATGAAAACGAGTAAAAGGATGGGATTTAAACAATAGTAGAGGAAAATAAATAAATATTTTTCTGAAAAGCGGTTGTAATTAAAGAAATTCAAATTATATTTGCACTCCGAAAACAACAAAGGAACATATTTTGGCCCATTCGTCTAACGGTTAGGACATGCGGTTTTCATCCGTAAAATAGGAGTTCGATTCTCCTATGGGCTACAGAGCAAAAAGACTAAAAAAAAAGATAAAAAATGGCAAATCATAAGTCGTCAAAAAAAAGAATTAGATCAAACGAAACGAAAAGACTTCGTAACAAGTATCAACACAAAACAGCACGTAACGCTGTTCGAACTTTGCGTACTATAACTGATAAAAGTGAAGCTGCTGAAATGTTAGCGTCTGTTACTTCAATGCTGGATCGTTTAGCTAAAAATAACGTTATTCATTATAAGAAAGCGGCTAATTTGAAATCAGGATTACAAGTTAAGATTAATAATCTTTAAGATATTTCACACTAGTGATGTAAAGGGGCTTCTGGCCCCTTTTTTTTTGTAATTTTATCCCAAAACAACTAGTATTGAAAACGATTGTACTTACTGTAATATTTGGAGCACTGACGCTTCTGGATGCAAACGGTCAAAACAATCTATATAATCCCGGTGATGACACCTTAACATTTCTGTCCCGCACAGGAGGAAAGATAGATACATTTGACCTAACATATACCTTCCCATTATCGACCTTGCCTGGAGGAGCTATTGGCCAACAAAATGCCGTGCCTAGTTTCGATTTTTTCAAAAGCGCACCGAGTCTTTTCCTTTACTCACCTAGCGAAAATAAACCGATTTGGAAAATAAGCGGGCTTCCACATATTGGTTTTTTCTATTCTTTCGGGACTAAGGGAATACAATTTTTACATGCAGATTATCAACAAACATTTCGGAATAAATCATTATTAAATTTGGCTGTTGACCGCAGTGGCTCGTCGGCAGGAAATTCGATGATTAGAAATGGTGGATTTTCAAACCAAAGTTTTCAACTAGCATACCGTTTTGGAACAAAAAAACTAACAGGTCATCTTAATGGAAAGTATTATCAAAATACACTTTCGCTTAATAGTGGTATTTCAAATGACAGTACTTGGATTAAACAAGGTATAGGTTTTGCTCCTGTTTTTAAGGCAAACGCTAATAGCCTGCAAAAGAGAGTTAATATCAATGGTGAGTTGAAATATGGTCTTCTCAAAGATTCATCTAGCACACAAATAGGATTAATTTCTAAGCATCATTTCTCAATTTGGAATAGAGAGTACAATGAAAGCGATACTTTGGCTGGGATTTATTCTACAATAAACATTGACAGCTCTATCACCCGCGATCAATTCCAAGATACTAAATTGAAAAACTCAATTGGTATTTTTGGAGAAAGCAAGCAATTCAGTGCATCCATGTTCATTTCACATCGTTATTGGAGGTTTCAGAATTTAGGCAGAAACAAAGATACGAACGAAATATCGACAGAATTTAATTTTGGATTTAGCCAGAAAAAACTTTCCATAGAATCAACAAACTACTTTAATATAATTGGTGCGAAAAATGAATATTCTTCTAAAAATTCAGCCAAGTGGGGCGGGGCTTACAAGTATTTAGCTGTATCTACTTCATTCGAATCCATGCTTCCTTCATTAATCCAACGTTTTTATTTCGCTAATAATTTAAATTATTTAAATCAACTCGAGAAACAGGGTAGAGTGGATGTATGCGCTACTGGTTCCTATTCATTTTGGAAAATTGATGGATCATTGACGCTAGGGTCGCTTGCTTGGAAAAACAATTTAGTTTGGGAAAATGAAAATTGGAAAATTGGAAGTGAATCCAATCGCACAATTAACTATATAAAAGCAAAAATTCATTTTGATTTTGATTGGCTTCATCTTTACCCAGAATTACGCATTACAAATGGTAGTAACTACTTGCCAAAAACATTTTTATCAGGTAGATTACTTGTGAAAAAGAAAGTCTTCACCGCAAAGAAGCTTGAATTAATGTTTGCACTTGACCCACAATTGAGTGATAAATATCAACTTATGAGTTACAATACGCTTTTGGATAATTGGTATTTTGATTCAAATAATCGTTCAGGAGGTCAAGTTTTTACATTACATAGCACCTTCACTTTACATATAGAGGAATTTAAATTCTTTATCCGTGCAGAGAACCTTCAAGCTTTTTGGACGGATAGAAATATTGAGATAGCACAAAATTATTATCGACCAACTTTTCTATTGAGGCTAGGAATTTGTTGGGACTTTTTCAATTAAGAATAAATTATCGTAAACCGATTTTAATCTATCCTTCCTTTTTTACATAAATGTTATCTTTACCCAGATTATTAAACTAAAGTAAATGAAATTATTACAGGACAAAGTAATACTGATAACGGGAGCCTCAAGGGGTATTGGTAAATCAATTGCAGAGGAATGCGCAAAACAAGGTGCGTCAATCGCCTTTACTTATCTATCTTCAGACGAAAAAGCAAAAGCGCTCGAAGCTGAATTATCAGCCAATGGTGTAAAGGCAAAAGGGTTTAAATCCGATGCCGCAAAATTTAATGAAGCACAAACACTCGTTGATCAAGTAGTTGAAGAGTTTGGTACTATTGATGCATTGGTTAATAATGCAGGTATCACAAGAGATACGCTTTTAATGAGAATGTCAGAAGAGCAGTGGGATGAAGTTATTAATACCAATTTGAAATCTGCTTTTAATTTAACGAAAGCTGTCCAACGTCCTATGTTGAAGGCGAGAAAAGGAAGTATTATAAATATGTCTTCTGTAGTTGGAGTAAGTGGAAACGCAGGTCAATCAAATTACGCAGCATCAAAGGCAGGGCTAATCGGATTTACAAAGTCTATTGCACAGGAATTAGGATCAAGAAATATTCGTTGTAATGCTATTGCTCCTGGATTTATTGAAACTGAAATGACAAGCGCATTAGACGAGAAAGTTGTACAAGAATGGAGGAATTCAATTCCCTTAAAAAGGGGAGGGACTCCAGAAGATGTTGCCAATTTAACGATATTTTTAGCCTCAGATATGTCATCCTACATAACAGGACAAACAATCAATGTTTGCGGTGGTATGTTGATGTAACAAAGGATTGATTACTATTTTAAGAGTCGCTTTTTTAAGGCGACTCTTTTATTTTTTCCTGAAACCAATTAGCATAACTGCACAACCTGAAACTTTTAAATCCAAATCCAATTCTGCAGTAATAACAACTGGAATAGATTTAGGCACTTTGAAATCCCAATAAGGGGAGTTTTTATAATCTCTATTCGTGAATAAAATATTTCCGTCCAAATCAATTATTGTAAAAACAACGTAGTCCTCTTTATCTCCAGCACTTGCTGCAATTCTATAGGTGAAACCTCCGTACAAAGTTGTTTTAAATTCAGCTTTTTCTCGATTAAGGAATACCGTATAAACTTGTCCATCAGAAATAAATCTTGTTTTGCCTTTTTTGCCTTCAAGGTAATCTGCGCAGTCTTTTACTATTTGTTCGCAATTCTGCGAAAACACAGTGAAAGACGAGAAAAAAACAATCAGCGTTGCTTTGAGTAGATTCTTCATGATTTTCTTTTAAGCGATAATTGTTTCACGAATTGAGCGTATTTTCATGTTTATCTGATTCAAAATATCCGTATCAATTTTTATCTCCAAATCGTGCTTCAAAGTTGTCGTCTTTGTTGCCACGTTAGTTTTTGGTTCTTTGTAGGTATACTTAAATTCTATTTTTTCAAAATAGAATTGCAAGTCTTTTAAATCTCGAATCAGTATGTCGTTTACTTTATTGCTGTTATATTTTGTCAATGCCTCTATAATACTGGCTAATGTCAATTGTTGCTCTCCAATTCTTTCAACAATTTCCACACTTGGTTTCTGAATATTTAATTCACTCGCCAAATACATTGACTCAATCCAGCCACCAGTTAAAATTAAAGCTGAAGTGACTTTTCTATTGGAGTTCTTTAGGAAATAATCTGATTTTTTAAAGGCATCAGATAGAACTACAAGCATTGAATCTTGGTTAGATAGATTTTTTTTAAATTGAATTATAAATTCTTTATCAAATATAGCATCTAACCTTAATTTATCAGTCATTTTTTGAACTGCGGCTAAGTATCTAATTGAATATGAATTTTGATTGTAAAGAATGGAATAACCTAAATCCGTCTCATAAACTCCTAAATTTAGAGATTGTTTATATTCGGTTGTGTAAGAATCCAAGTAATCAACAGTATTCAACACGCCCGAATTAAAAGGAACTTCTAAACCTTTTAGTAAAATGGACGTTTGTATTGGTGAAGGGATACTAAATATTTCTCCATCAAAAGCAGTATTCAGCACACTATTTTGATCTAATACCTCCTCATCTACCTCTTTCGTGCTTGTGTCACCTGAACAAGAAACTAAAAGTGGCAGTACAAAGACAATTAATAAAAAATAACTATATACTTTATACATGCAGGTTTTATTACTAACACTAAAAATAGATAAAATTGCCATATATCTTAAAATCTGCGAAAAAAAAATCGTTTTTGCGAGTTCAAAAATAAGAATAAAGTAACTTTGAGAAAAAAACAATGTACACTAGACCTCGCAGAAATCGAAAAAATGCAGTAATTAGAGAGCTTATCCAAGAAACTCATTTATCGACCGACCATTTGATTTTCCCGGTTTTCATAGTTGATGGTAAAAATAAAAAAGAGAGTATTAACTCATTACCAAATATTTACAGATGGTCAATTGATTTATTGCTAAAAGAAATAGAAGAGTGTTTAGAGCTTGGAATTAGAATATTTGATATTTTTCCTGCAGTGGATGATAATCTAAAAGATTCCATTGCCAGCTATAGTTACGCTGAGGATAATTTTTATTTGAAAGGTATTCAGAAAATTAAAGAACGATTTCCTGAATGTGTTCTTATGAGCGATGTGGCCATGGATCCCTATAGTTCTGACGGCCATGATGGCTTAATCATCGATGGGAAAATACACAATGACAGAACATTACCCATTTTAGCGAAAATGTCAGTTGCTCAAGCTCAAGCAGGCATTGACATAATCGGGCCATCTGACATGATGGACGGTAGAGTAGGTTATATACGCGAAGAGCTCGATCTAAATGGGTTTAGCGAGACAAGTATTATGTCCTATTGCGCAAAATATGCCAGTGCATTTTATGGACCTTTCAGAGATGCATTGAATTCAGCACCGAAATTCGGAGATAAAAAAACATATCAAATGAATCCAGCGAATAAGAGAGAGGCATTAATTGAAGCTGAATTAGATATTTCTGAAGGCGCTGATATGATAATGGTAAAACCGGCTACACTATATCTTGACGTCATCCATTCACTAAAACAAAATTTTGAAACACCGATCACAGCTTACAACGTTAGTGGTGAATACGCTATGATTCACGCAGCGGCTCAAAAGGGTTGGTTGAATTACGATGACGCAATGTCAGAAATGCTATTATCCATAAAAAGAGCAGGGGCAGATGGTATTTTAACTTATTTTGCCAAGGATTTCGCAAAATTGGCAAGAAATCTGTAGGTAGAATTGAATAAATAGTTTAAATTAATTTCATGGACGAATATAACATGTATCCCGAAAAACCTCAATTAGAGACAAAGAAAAATAAAAAAGGAGATGGTTTTGGAATGACAATTTTCTCGATTATACTCTTTGTATCCTCTATGCTATGGTTATTCTCCGATAGTCTACTTTTTATTTTGTTACTAGTTTTTGTGCTATTAGTTCATGAACTTGGTCATTATTCATTCATGCGACTATATAAGTATGAAAATGTTCGAATGTTGTTCGTCCCTTTAATGGGTGCATTTGTTCAAGGAATGAAGGATAGATATTCGCAATTACAAAGCTTTTTAGTGGTAATGGCTGGGCCAATTCCAGGATTAGCTTTGGGAATACTATTTTTTATATTAGCTCAAAACTACCAATCAGACTGGATGATGACAGTTTCCTTGCTTTTCATCTTTTTGAATGGGATCAATTTATTACCTCTTGATCCACTCGATGGCGGACAGCTATTAAAACTATTAATTAAGCGAAATCAAGACTTATTTCAATTAATTTTAAGCCTGGTTACCTCGCTTGGATTAATAACTGTAGGGCTTTATATTGACAGTCTTGTATTAACACTATTTGGATTTCTAATGGCCTTTAGGGTAAGAAGTTTACAACGAAATTATATAATTCGTAAGGACCTAACGAACGAAAAAATTGAGTTTGAAGCAACTTATGAAGAGTTGAACAATAAGCAATATGCAGATATAAAACAAATCGTTCTTCGAAATACACCTGCACTTCAAAAATACGTTTCCCTAAATATAGACGACGACGTTGAACCTATTATTGCTTCACAAGTTCGAAATATATTAGTCTCACCAATGACTAGGGATGCATCTAGAATACAGCAATTTATAGTCATTTTTATTTGGATACTTTCTTTTGCTTTGCCTATTTACTTGTTCTTTAATTCAACTTTTGATTGGTATATAGATGCAATTCAAAATTGGTGATCAAGTCCGCTTCCTACACGATGTAGGGTCAGGTGTCGTTCTAGAAATTAAATCTTCGACACTTATTCTTGAAGATGAAAATGGATTCGAAATGGAATACCCGATTTCACATTTGGTACCTAGTATGAAAGTATCTGACGATGAATTATTAGGAAAAATTGAAAATCAATCCAAAATAAATATTTCAATCAATAAGCCTCTTATCACTCCGAAACGGAAAGGGGAAAAGGAATGGAAAATTGACCTACACATGGAGAATTTAGTTGATTCTCATCGCAATATGACCAATCATGAAATTGTGACGATTCAACTGAATCACTTCAAAAAATTTTTAATTACAGCCAAAAAAGCTAGAATTGGTCGAATGGTGATTGTTCATGGAGTAGGTACTGGGAAACTAAAAGGTGAAATAATTCAATTCGTTAATGGAATGGATGGAGCTGAAATATTTGATGCGAACTATTCTGAATATGGGCGAGGAGCAAGTATCATTGAAAGAAAATACAATATCCGTTAATCTTTACCGAAGGAATGGACATCGTTGTGATTTTCTTCAATTCCATCCTTAATTTTCTCTATCGCTTTGGTTAAAAGAAATATATCAACAGGGACATTATTCCCTAACCACTCCCAACTTTCCCGTTCGCCGTCAATAGATAAAGCCATATGATACAACTGATCGAATCCATTCGCTTTTAACCAATTTTGAGCTTGAACCTTTCCTTCTGCAGCATTAATCATTGCCATAAGATGCGCATAACCATTATTCATTAGCCAATCTCGTGCTTCATTCTTTAAATGTATCGCTTGATTAGCCATAACTAATTCCTTGTAGCCATTGTCCAGTAACCATTTAGTAATTTCTACATTTCCCTCAAGAGACTTGGTCCAAGCCAAAATGATTTTGACTGGATACGAAATGTCGTTCAAAGGTTTAACCTCAATAGACTTTTTACTTTTATTTTTATTTCGGCCAAACATTGATTAAATCGTATAAAACAAATAAGAAATAAAAATAGCAGCAATGATTCCGGCAAAGTCTGCGATTAAACCAGCACCAGCAGCATATCTAGTATCTTTTACTCCAACTGAACCAAAGTAAACAGCTAATACATAGAATGTTGTCTCCGTACTGCCTTGAAAAGTTGCGGCTACTTTGCCTACAAATGAATCAACTCCATGGGTATCAAATATTTCCAGCATTAGTCCTCGCGCTCCAGAACCACTAAACGGCTTCATCAAAGCTACGGGTAGAGCTTCGACGAATTCAGTTGCTGTAATTCCTGCAAAAATCAATGTGAATTCAATTCCTTTCAAGACTTCATTTAGCGCCCCAGAAGTCCTGAAAATGGCAAGTGCGGCTAGCATTGCTACCAAATAGGGAACTATAGTGATAGCGACTTCGAATCCACCTTTGGCTCCTTCGATAAATTCTTCATAGACATTTACTTTTTTCCGTATTGCCATAATTAAAAAACTAGCAATGATTAAAATGAGGAATAAATTACCGCCAACATTAGAAATTGTCGCCGTGTATTCTGGATATGTCCAAACAAAAAGCAAAAGTCCGATAACAAAAGCAATTAAACCACCTAAATAGGCTAAAATTACTGGGTGAAATAAATTCACTTTTTGACGAATACTAACATAAAGCATCCCAATAATTGTAGAACAAAATGTTGCTAATAAAATAGGTAAAAACACCTCTGATGGAGCCGTTGAGCCTGCAACACTGCGATAAGCAAGTATCGAAACGGGAACTAATGTCAATCCAGAAGTATTCAAAACCAAAAACATAATTTGGGCATTGGTTGCTTTTTCAGGCTCCGGATTTAATTCTTGCAACTCCTTCATTGCCTTTAATCCCAAAGGAGTCGCTGCATTATCTAAACCTAACATATTCGCACTAAAATTCATCATTATTGATCCAACAGCTGGATGATTCGATGGAACTTCCGGAAATAACTTTTTAAAAAGAGGTGAAACAAGTTTTGAAAGAATATTTACAGCGCCACCTTTTTCTCCAACACGCATAAACCCCATCCAAAGGCAGAGCGCACCCGTGAGAAATAAAGCCAATTCGAATCCTGTTTTAGCAGAATCGAATAAGGAGTCGACCATACTTTTAAAGATATTAACGTCTTGATAAAACAATAACTTTCCAGCAGCCATAGAAAAGCCTATCAAAAACATTGCAATAAAAATTCTGTTTAATAGCATTTAGTAAATATCTGAATAATCAATCAAATAATCTGAAGGGGCTAACTTATCTTTCCACATCTGAATGTCCATTAGCCTTGTGTTCACAAATTTTAATGAAATTTTCAATTAAAACGCGACCCATATTTCCTGAAACTTCTGGATGAAACTGAACGCCATACAGTGCTTTTTGGTTGTGTTTCATCGCTTCATTGATGCACGAATCTGAACTTGCTAAAAGTTTAAAGTTTGGAGGTATCGAAATCGCTTCACAATGATCTTCCATCATTTCGGTCACATTAGGCATGCGATTAAAAAGTGGGTCATCAAAAAGAACTTCTATTTCTTGCCAATCTCTGTCTTCGCGCATCATACTTCCAAAGGCTCCGTAATTTAAACCTATTAATTGGTGCCCAAAACATATTCCCAATATTGGTATATCGATTTCTTTAATCCATTTTGTTTTTTCCAAATATGGCGTCATATCCATTTCTGTAATTAAAAGAGGTGCTCCTGAAATTATAATACCAATGAAATCACTTGTTGATTCAGGATTAAAATCGAGAATCGGAAATGTTTTGAAATCCATAAATTCATCTACAGCTCTTTCTATAGAAGGAA
>Ga0209702_10001051_pt1 | contig 55767 bp, 41 predicted proteins | sample FRY01_FD_187210 | JGI IMG/M metagenome (GOLD analysis project Ga0209702, IMG submission 187210) | Freshwater microbial communities from Lake Fryxell liftoff mats and glacier meltwater in Antarctica - FRY-01 (SPAdes) (version 2) | ecosystem: Environmental > Aquatic > Freshwater > Ice > Glacier...
GCATCGCAGAGCGTGACGATATGGCCCAGGGTTTTACGTTCGTATCCGTACTTCTCCCGCCACTGACCCAGCAGCGCCTCCACCGCCTTCGCCAGCGCCTTGCTCGCCAGATTCGGACTGCGGTCACGCACCAGAAAACGCACGTTGTTGACCACCAGCTTGCGGCGCTGCGCGCACTGCATCGCATTCCAGCCAATCCATTGCTCCCGGTCCTTCAGATGATACGCGCACGATGACCACACTGCACCACCGCCACCGCCTCACCCTTCTCCTTGATCACCTGCACAAGACTGTGTCCAACAGGCCGGAAACTCTTCAACCAATGCTCCGCCTCCATCCACGCCCGCACTTCCCGATGCCCCTGCTCCCCTTCAACAACAACCCAATCAAAGCGTTCAAACGCCCGAAGCGACGCTTTTACTTCATCACGCCCGCACGACGCGGCCCCAGCAAAATTAAGGTCGGCGGAATCCACACCCTCACCATTATTCAGACCGGCAAAATGTGCAGCACAATGTCGCTAGTCACTTGTCCTCAATCTACTATGCCCATAAAGAGGAAAATCCTGGAGTGTGGCGTGGGCTCGACTTTAGAAAGTCGAGCTACGGGCGGGAATGTCGGAGATTTTTGGGAGCCGTTGCTTGAGGAGGGTACTGGTGAAGAGGTTGACGGTCTTCGGCAGGGCTGCGCCATGTCGGCTTGCCCCGGACCGGCAGACGCGCATAGTCAAGGTTCGCGCTCAGGCACCCGTAGCTCAGTGGATAGAGCAGCGGATTTCTAATTCAAAACGGCCGTTTTGCAGGGTTTGGCAGGCTGTTGCAAGTGGTTGCAGATTATTGGTAGTCAACTGTAAGCCGTTGCATCGCGTTAGCGTAGGTGGCGCCGTGTGGCCTGATTTTCGGCCGCAGGTGTATAAAAATCTGTATAAAACCGGCCGTGGCCAGGGAGGGGGCGGGTGATGGGCCGGGACTACGTTTTCGCCCCCGCCGGTCAGGGATCGGCGAACCCGCATCTCCGGCCGGAGTTCGCGATTCAGCCCAGCCTGGAATGGGCGGCGGCGCGGGCGGCTAGGCTCGGCGCGCAGCGGCGCAACTCCCCCGAAGCGCGAGCGGCGGGGGAGTTGGGGCGCGAAGCGCCCGGAGCGGGCTTGTCCAAGCTCCATAATGTCACAGAGGGCAAATCCGACCGCCGCCTTGGGGAACGGTCGTCCACCCTCACCATCGCCGTGGGCGGTTCCCTGGTGACCGTTCGCACGCCCCGGCGAGGCGATCCGCCGCCGCCACCGAAAGCGCTCGCCAAGCGCGAAGCCATCACTGAATGGTCGGCCAAAAGCCGCATGGCGCTCAAGTGCGCCTTGGCAAAACTCAAGCGCGACGAACTTGGGCAGGCGCTGTTCCTCACCCTGACCTATCCCGGCGAATTCCCGGCGCCCGATGACCATGCTATCTACAAAAACCATCTGCGCGTGTTCAACCAGGCGCTCGCTCGTGCTTTCGGCGCCTGCGGCTTCTGGAAGCTGGAATTTCAATCCCGTGGCGCGGCGCATTTCCATCTGATCATTTTCGGCCTGGAAGGACAGGACATCGAGGCGCTGCGCCAATGGGTCTCCCAGCGGTGGTTCGACATCGTCGGCAGTGGCGATGAACGTCACCGGCGCGCCGGGACCCAGGTCGACAAAGCGAAGTCGATCAATGGGGCTATGTCATACCTCACCAAGTACATCTCCAAGGATGACCAGACGCGGCCGGGCAACTTCACGGGGCGCTATTGGGGTCGGTTCAATGCGCAGGCGCTGCCGGTGTGCCCGATGGAATCCATCGACCTCACCGAGCGCGAGGGCATTGTCGCCTTGCGCTGGGCCCGCCGGATCACCAAGAAGCATGTGGAGAATTCGCGGTGGAATGCGGCCCTTCGGCGGCCTGGTCACCTTTTCAACGAAAGAGACGGCTGGTCGCGCCTAGCCGTCGAGCAGGCGTACAAGGGGCCTCGCCGACCGCTCATGACAGTCCAGCGCGTCGGGTTCAAAGCCGATGATCAATGGGTGCCGGCGGGGGCCGTTTCCTGGCATTGGTGCGCGGGTGCCAAGGGGATTTTCTCCATGCCATGCCGCTACAAGGCCAGGAACAATTCGACCGCCCGTCTCATCGTGGACGCGGACCGCCTCCGGGCCGATGTGGAACGCGCGCGCAGGCTCGGTTTGTTTGATCGCCCCGCCTGCGAAGCGGGGAGAGCGCCAGCGAAAACCGATAGATACCCCATGCGCGAGGCGGGAGTCGGGTCAAGGAGGGGCCCCCGTCAATTCGTGCCAACGGTGGGAGAAACTCAACGCGCTGCCCCAGCGGCCGCCCGTTGGTCGAATTTACGGGGAGGATGCCTTGACGCGGCTCCCGCCTCGGGCGAGCCCAGCGCGTGGACTGGGAAGGAATTGTGTCCGTTTTAGAACGGTCGAGTCACCGGCGACGGGGTTTGTGTGGCTCCCCTTTCGTTAGGATTCTTCTCCGTTGTGTTTTTTTGCGGTTTCGACGCGCGGATCCCTTTGTCACCCTGGCGCACTTGAACGGAAGGAGTGGCAAAAAAAGGACAGCATCGCTTCCCCAGGTGTCACCAAATGACGCACCTCTACACGTCTCTTTCGATCCACACACCTCGGCGCCCCCCTTTGTCCCGTATGCCGTCGTCACCTTCGCGATGGGCCGGGGACTCGCTCGCCTGGCTACCGCGTCAAGGGTCTACCCGCAGGGGCGGGGAACGAGCCCTTGACGCATAGGGAGTCAGGCGAGCGCCGGTCCATCATCGCGATAGCTGCGATCGGTTAGGGGCAATGTCCCGGCGTCGATCCGAGCCTGAGTGAGTCCTTGCTATGATGCAATTTTTGTGCAGTTGTGTAGTGCTGGGGTCCGCTCCACATTCGCGGGTTGTAGTCCCAACTTGTGCGGTTGGGTTTCACAAGCGGGCTCCAGCGTTTTGTTTGTGGGCTGAACGTCATAGGACAGGCGCGCCGGGGTGAAGCTGAACTTGATCAGACGGCTTCCTCGGCGTCGCCTGCTCCGACTTGTTCGCCGTCTTTTTTGTTATTATGTTATGCCGATGGAAAATAGGCTACAACAGTGAAAAATGCCAGTGCCGAAAGTAATAGTGATGCAACCGATACTGGAATCGAAGGCCGTATCCTCTTGTTGAATGCGCTGCTTATCAACCATATCAGCGACCCAAATCCACTCGCTGCCGTAATGAAGAGAAAAAGAGGCCAAAGGTCAACCCACGTAGACCAAACATTCATCCGTGAAGGACTACCCGCATTGAACTGGACGGCAGTTGCGCCGCCAACAATGAAAAATAGGTAAGTCATGGTTCCGCCGACGAGCACTGGAATTCCGCCCGCAAAGAAGAACTTCGCCACGGGATGTAGCGCATCGGCAACACGAGAATCGTTATCGCGTAGCTCACGCCGAACTACCGAAACTGCGAAAACGGCGTAGCTGAGACACGCGAGAATTAGGATCGGTAGTAGCATTATTTCTTTGGCGAACAGTTTTATTATCCGACCGTCACCTTTTGTCCTGGATATGCGACGGTCGCATAACAATGACAAAAGCGACTCTGAAAGGCAGAGCTCCGCGTGACTCGGTCATCAGGGGAGAGTTGGAGAGCGATGAGAGCATCACGGTTTTTGGCCCGGCGTTTTGTGATCGCTCTGGAGATGCCGGGGCGAGGCTGCGCAGAGTGACGCTGATGAGAACGAGGAATCATCTCTTTTTGCGACGATCCTTTCAAGTAAAATATTGCGTGCTGTTGCACCGTGTGGCGCCGATCAACGGGGCTGCGGGTCTGGCGAGGACGTGCGGGAGAGTGCGAACACTTACAAGTTGACACGTAGACAACCCGGGTCTTTAAGTTGACCAGATGTCAACGGACTTCCCCTTCGTTCAAATTCCCAAGGAACTGGAACCTGTGATTGGGGTCCCGGACCCGGGGACGCATATTTATCGGCATTCAGGCTCTCACGAAGAGGCCGGGGCATGGTTTGAACTTCTGACCGAGGTGGTGGGGTCGACGGTCTCACCCGGTGGAGTGGGCATGGTGTGTCCCGTGTCGCGAGCGGCGGTGCACAAGCGATTGAAGGAGGGAAGGTTGACCATTTTCCTGTTTTACGTGACGCACCGGAAGACGACTCTTTTCGGGCAGAACAAAATTCTTCGGGGGGAACCCTACGGATATGTGCCGGTGAGCGAATGCCGCGCTTGGCGAGAAGAACTTGAAGAACGTGCCGTGTCGCAAGGGCGTATCACCTGGGATGAGCTGGAGGGCGCTAAACCGGATTGGCACGGAGAATTCCTTAAGTGGCGGAACAAGAAGGAACGCTTCGGCATGAAGGAGCAGTTGGCGGAACTGGACATGACGGTGGGGGATCTGGTGAAGGATGTTTTCAAGGGGTTGCTCGGCACTCTCAAGCCGACTTCCCCCGAGCCGAAGCCAACCAAGCGTAAAAAATGATTCATGGCGCCGAGGCGCGCCTCCAGCAACGAACGCGGCCGCCCGCCGCTCTCACCCACTGCTCACATGGTGAATGCCGAAATCACAACCTCGCCCGCCTGGTACTCACCAGCGGAATTTTCTGTTCTCTTCGGGAAGGAACGCACGTGGGCGTATCGCCTGCTTCGGGAAAAAAAGATCAAGGCGATCACCGGCTACGGGCATACCAAAATCCCGCATTCGGAGGCCGAGCGGCTACTTGCTGATTTCGGGCCATATGCCGGACGGCGGGCGACCAAACCTGACAAGGAGGGCGATTCGGAATGATGACCCGTCCGTCACGCCTCGAACGAAACCTTGGTCGCCGCGGCCAGCGAGTGTTCGTTGCGCAGGTGCCCGTAGACCTTCATGGCCAGGGCACCGCCGTCCTTGTGGCCAAGCCATTTGGCGACGGTCGGAACGTCCACGCCCGATTCGATGCAGATGGTGGCGAAGTAGTGCCGGAGGTCGTGATGGGTGAAGCGCTTCATGCCGAGGTGGTCGAGCGCCCGGTCGAGCGCCTTCTGGGCTTCGTGGACGCGCATGACGGGGTCGGTGCCGGGTTCCTTGCCCCGCTCCTTCCGAATTCGCTCCACGAGGTCCAGGCATGCGGCAGTCATCGGCACACGCCGCGTTTCGCCATTCTTGGTGGCCTGGACCGGATCGCCGACGACCAGGATTTCGCCCCGGGCAAAGTCGCATTGGTTCCAGCGAACCCATTTGGCTTCCCCGGTGCGCAGGCCGGTGTAGGCGAGGAATTCGACCAGGTCGGCGCAGGCTTTCGAGAACCGTCCGCCCGCGTCCCGAATGGTGCGGACCAGCGTTTGGAATTCCTGCTTGGTCGGCAGGCATTTGGAGAGGTCCTTGGTCCGCACTCGTATACGTTTCAGGTCGGTCGCGGGGTTGGTTCGTCGGGCCCCCTTTTTTATCGCGAGGTCCAGAATCGACCGCAGGGCGCTCAGGGTGTTGTTGAAGCGGGTCGGGGACATGGCGTCCTTGTTTTGGCGCGCCCAGTCCTGACACTGTTCCACCGTGATTCGGCGGACCTCCGTCGCCGCAAATTCCGGCCACGTACGGGCCAGCGCGGCCATGACCTCGTTCCAATACTTTCGAGTCGACGGCTTGATCGAGGCGTCGCTTTCCAGTTCAGCCTTTCGCAGCGCCATCGCCGCCGCGCCTGTCAGGCGGTCGGGGTTGCCGGCGGTAGTGCCCACCTCCTTAAAATGCTCCGCGTCCTTGAGCAGTTCTTGCAGCTCGGCGCGGGCATTGGACAGCGTCCGCGTTTTGAGGCTGCGCCATGTCAGCTTGCCGCGGACCGGCAGACGAGCATAGTAGGTGCCGTTCGCATGGCGGTACAGCCACTTGTCTTTGGTGGGAAACCAGGTCTTGGAGGAGGTCGCCATGGGAGAAAAATCGGGTTGAGGCTCAAGTGTATAATTAGACTGTATAAAACGCAAGTCGAGCCAAAACGCCAAAGCCACAAGTCGCATAGAAACAACGCTAAAGCACCCGTAGCTCAGTGGATAGAGCAGCGGATTTCTAATCCGTCGGTCGCAGGTTCGATCCCTGCCGGGTGCGCCAGATATATCGTTAATTATCAAGGGACAAATGCAAAACTGCCCGGAATGCCACTTCCACCGAAAAGCGCCCATTCGTGCCATTTTGCGGCAAAAAACGATTACAAATCAGTTACGCCCCAGAGCGTTCTGGACGACCGCTTCGCCGGGGGCACGGGCCGAGTTTGGCGTCGATCAGGCCGAACGTGCCACCGCCAACCATGACGAACAGGCCGGCGCCACCGCTCATTTCCTCCCAGAGGGCTCCGATTCGGCAATCCTCGGTGGCGTCGTTCCAGAGGTGGGCGCCCTTGCTTTCAAGGAGGAGGGTGCGGTTATCAGCCAGACACCGGCCGTTTTCTCACCAGCCAGATCCCAGCAATTAACAAGAGCCCGAGCAACGCCCACCTGAGCCATTTTCTTTGCGACGGTTCCTGATCCGTTCATCAAGATAAGCGATGATGTCGCGCTGGGCCTGCTGGTCGAGCTTCCGGAGCTCCTTCAGCGCCCGTTCGTCGAACCTATAAGCCCAGTTCATGCTTCACTTCCTCGGCGGAATAAGTCCGGGTCGGGCGCTCCAGGCGTTGAGTGGCCAGATAAACGTCCTCCAAGTCTTCCAGATGTTGGAGAATCGCTTCACGGGCGTAGAAAGTCTTGGTGCGCCCGGTTCTTTTGGCCAAGCGCTCCAGGCGGCTTTCGATGTCGGGATCGAGTCGAATGGCGAGCGTAAAGCAACCCTATCTAAGCTATACGTGTATAGCAAGGAAGAAAGAACGCCGACACCCACTTTTCGAGGCATCCATAAGTTGGCGAACAAACCACCGGTTGAGCCCCAATTGCCGCCAAAGTCAGCCCCCTTCCCACCTCCTCCGACATGACCCGCGAATCCATTCCCAGCGCCAGCCCCCTCAAAGCCAATTCCTATCGGCGGCGGTGGCCCGCCGCCCTCGTCGCCCTCGTCGCCCTCGTCGCCCTCGTCGCCCTCGTCGCCCTCCGTCAGTCCGCGGGCGCGGCCACCCGCTCCTTTTGGGCGACCAGTTCGGCCTTGATGGCCAGCGCCTCGACGAGGGCCTGGCTGGCGGTGTCGCCGAGCACGGTGAAGTGGCCCATTTTGCGTTTCGGCAGGGCGCGGCGTTTGCCGTAGAGGTGGAGTTTGGCGCGCGGGTGGCGGAGGACGGGGGTCCAGTCGGGCGACTCGGTCTCTCCCGGCCAGATGTCGCCGAGCAGATTGACCATGACCGCCGGGGTATGCTGCGTGGGGTCCCCCAGCGGCAATCCGGTGACCGCGCGCAACTGCTGCTCAAACTGGTTGGTGACGCAGGCGTCGATGGTGTAGTGCCCGGAATTGTGGGGGCGCGGGGCGATCTCGTTGATGAGGACCCGTCCGTCCGGCAGCACGAACAATTCGACCGCGAGGACCCCGACGTAGTCAAGCGCCTCCGCCACGGCGCGGGTGAGACGGACGGCCTCGGCAGCCACGGCCGGCGCGACCCGGGCCGGGGCGATGGTCACGTCAAGGATGTGGTTCGCATGCTGGTTTTCCACGCAGGCGAACGGCACAAACGCCCAGTCCTGGCCCCGAGCTGCCACCACCGAGACTTCGCAGGCGAAATCGATCCAGGCCTCGACCACGCCGCGAGCCGCGCCGAAGGCGCGCCAGACGAGATCCCAGTCGCCGGCGAGATCGGTCAGTTTGACCTGGCCCTTGCCGTCGTAGCCGAAAGCCGCGGTTTTCAGGACACAGGGGGTGCCAAGCGCGGCCGCGGCGGCGGCCAGGCTCTCGGCACTATCAACCACCCGGAAGTCGGCGCAGGGCAACCCCTGCGCGCGCAGAAACGTTTTTTCGCGCTCGCGGTTCTGGGTCGTTTCGAGCGCTTGGCGGCTGGGAAAGACCGGACGGCGCTGTTCCAGGGCGGCCAAGAAGGGCGCAGGGATGTTTTCGAACTCCATCGTGACCACGTCCACGTCCCGCACAAAACTGCTCAGCGCCTCGGGGTCGTAGTACGCGGCATTGACTTCGCGGGTGGCGAGCTGGCCGGCCGGGCTGGGGGGATATTCGTCGGTGAAGACGACGACGCGATACCCTTTGCGGCGGGCCTCGCGGGCGAGCATCCGGCCCAACTGGCCGCCGCCGACGATGCCCAGGGAGGCACCGGGAGGAAAAAAATGAGGAGACACCATGATGAAATGAGTGGGGTTCAGACCGGGGGCGGCGGGCCGCGACCGGGCCTGCCGGAGGGCCTGCTAGCGGACCGTGGATTGGTCGAGCTGTTCCTGGGTTGCCAGCACGCTGGCGGTCTGGCCGGCGCGGAAGGCGTGCAATTTTTCGCGGAGCGCGGCATCGCCGACGGCGAGCACGGAAATGGCGAACAAGGCGGCATTGATGGCTCCGGCCTTGCCGATGGCAAACGTGGCCACCGGCACCCCGCCGGGCATCTGGACGATGCTCAGCAGCGAGTCCAGTCCGTTCAACGCCTTGGACTCGACCGGCACGCCGAGCACCGGCAGCGCGGTCATTGAGGCGGCCATGCCCGGCAGGTGGGCCGCGCCACCGGCTCCGGCGATGAGGCATTTCAACCCGCGCGCTTCCGCCGTCGTCGCGTATTCGACCAGCAGCTGCGGCGTGCGGTGGGCGGAAACGACGCGCTTTTCGAAGGGGATGCCGAATTCCTCCAGCGTGCGCGCGGCGTGTTCGAGCGTGCTCCAATCGGAAATGGAGCCCATGATGAGGCCGATGAGCGGGGTGGCGGGCATGTGCGCGGGTCGGATGGGGAGTGGATCACTGGCCCCAGGTGTCGGCCAAATATCGCTCGCTTTCGATGGCGGCGGCACACCCCTGGCCGGCGGCAGTGATCGCCTGGCGCCAGACGTGATCGGCGACGTCACCGGCGGCAAACAAGCCTTCGACATTGGTCATCATGCCTTTGCGGTGCAAGATGTAGCCGTTTTCATCCAGGTCGGCGAGGCCGGCGAGGAAAGCGGTATTGGGGACGTGGCCGATGGCAACGAACACGCATTTCACCTCGAGCAGCGACTCCTCCTTGCTCAGCAGGTTCTGCAGGCGGATTTGCGTCATCTCGCCATTGGCATCGACGATGTACTCCGTGACCCCGCTGTTCCAGACCGGCTCAATCTTCGGATTGGCCAGGGCTCGATCGGCCATGATTTTGGAGGCGCGCAACGCCTCGCGCCGATGAATCAGGTAGACCTTGGACGCGAAGCGCGTCAAAAATGTCGCCTCCTCGCAGGCCGAGTCGCCGCCGCCGATCACGGCCACCGGCACATCGCGGTAAAACGCCCCGTCGCAGGTGGCGCAGCTGGTCAGCCCGTGGCCGATCAGCCGGGTCTCATTCGGCAGCCCGAGGTGGCGCGGGCTGGCTCCGGTGGCCACGATGACCGCCTTGGCGCGGTGGGTGCGCGAATCAGTGGTCACGGTGAACCCGCCATCGGCGTCCTTGGTGACTGCGCTGACCGTCTCGTATTCGAACCGCGCCCCGAATTTCTGCGCCTGCGCCATCATCATCATCATCAGGTCCGGCCCCTGCACGCCTTCGGGAAACCCGGGAAAATTCTCCACCTCCGTGGTGGTGGTGAGCTGGCCGCCCGGCTGCACGCCCGCCAGGACCAGCGGGCGCAGGTTGGCCCGCCCGGTGTAAATAGCCGCAGTGTAGCCCGCGCAACCGGTGCCGATGATGATGACGTTTTCCATGCCCTGCATAAAGCGGCGTGCGCCGCCCCGCGCAAAGAAAATTACGCTGCCCGGCGCCATGAAGCCCGCGCCTCACCCGTGCCGGTCGGCGCTCCCGGACGAGGCACGGCCTTCGCCCCTCCCGAGCCAACCGAGTCAGGCGGCCACACCCCGGCACTCCCGGCCAGCGGTGCGGGGATGCGGAGGCGCGAGCATCTCCGGCGCGCTTGACCATCACGAGAGCGGGCCGTATTCAGGCCACATGAAGGCATTCGACACCCTGCTCACCGCGGTCCTCGCCTGGGCCCTGCTCCTGCCGGGTGTCGCCGAAGTGTCTCTGGAGGAAGGAGCGAATGCCCATCTCGGGAAACTGACCCGGGACATCGACCCCGGCTTGGCGGTGCTGATCGCGCGTGAGGGAAAAATCGTCTACCAGGGCGGTTTCGGATTTGCCGACATCGAAAAGAAAATTCCCGTGACCGTGGAGACGAAATTCCGCATCGGCTCGGTCACCAAGCAGTTCACCGCCGCCGCCATGCTGCGGCTGGCGGACGCCGGCAAGCTCTCGCTCGACGACCCCCTGGAAAAATACTTCCCCGGATTCCCGCGCGCGGGCGACATCACCCTGCGTCATCTGCTCACCCACACCTCGGGCATTCACAGCTACACCGGCAAGCCGGAGTTCATGGCGCGCGTCGCGACGCCGGTCGGGCCCGCGGAACTCATCGCTTTTTTCCGCGACGACCCGCCGGACTTCGCTCCGGGGGCCGGGTTTTTGTACAACAACTCCGGATATTTCCTCGCCGGCGAAATCATCGCCAAGGTCAGCGGCCAATCGCTGGAGGCATTTTTCCGCAAGGATTTCTTCGAGCCCCTGGGCATGAAGAACACGGGCGTCTACGTCAACGCCACCCCGCCGCCAGGCATGGCCCGCGGCTACTCGGTCGCCGATGGCAAGGCCACCGCGGCGCTCGACTGGGACATGTCGTGGGCCGGGGGCGCGGGGGCGCTCTATTCGACCGTCGGCGACCTTTTCCGATGGAACGAGGCGCTCTACGGCGGCGAGGTGCTCACACCCGAGACGTTCGCGAAGATGACGACCCCCGCACCGCTTCCGCCCGGCGCGGACATGAACTACGGCTATGGCGTGGTCATCGCCGCAGTCAACGGCCTGCCCTCGGTGGGCCACGGGGGCGGCCTGAACGGGTGGTCCAGCGACCTGCTGCGGCTTCCCGACCAGCGGTGCACGGTGGTCGCGCTCGCCAATGCCCTGCCGCCAGTCGAAGGCAGCGAACCAGCTTCGGTCACCCGTCGCCTCGTGGAAAAAGTCCTGGAGACGGAAATCAAGGCCCTGCCACCGCTGCAGGAAGATCCAAACGTGGATAAAAAGGCGTACCCCGACCTCGCCGGCCGCTACAACTACAAAAATGCCGTGATGACGGTGAGCGTCGAAGAGGGACGGCTGTTTGCCCAGCTCACCGGCCAGCCGAAATTCGAAATCTTCCCCAGCGGTCCGGATGAGTTTTTTTGGAAGGTGACCGATGCCCAGGTGAAATTCCTCCGCGACGACACGCACGCCGTCACCGCCGCCCACCACACGCAGGGCGGGAATTCGTTCAAGGCACCGCGGCTCCAGGATTCCGCGGTGACCTTGACCGCCGCGGAGCTCGATGCCATCCTCGGCTCCTACCAATACGGCCCCGCGGTCCTGACCGTCACGCGCGACGGCGATGCCGTTTTCGCCCAGCTCACGGGACAGCCGAAATCCCGGATCCACGCGAAATCGGCGACCGAATTCGAATGGCGCGTCGTGACCGCCAGTGTGGATTTTGTCAAGGACAGCGACGGCAAGGTGACCAAGGCCGTGCACACCCAGAACGGCCAGATTTTCGACGCACCGAAGCTACCCGCGGCTCCATGAGCCGGCGGATCGGGTTGGCCGAAGACTTCGGAACGAAATGCGGGCATGGTTGCGGGCTTGTGGCCACGGCCCCGGGCGCGGCTCACCGCAGCGTGGTCTCGGCGGAAGGGCTGGCCGGCGCCCGCTCGGGCATCGGCTTGCCGAGGCGCTGGCGGGTGATGATTTCCCGGTCGGGCAGCGCCAACTGCTTCAGCGACACCTTGCGGTCGGCCCCGGCCTCGTCGCGCAGGAGGGCGGTGTGCGCGTCGAACTCGATCAGCCGGGCGAACAGCGGGGTGCCCCGGGCGCTCGTCCAGGTGCGGTATCCCTTGGCCGCGAGGCGCTCGCGGCGGCGCTCGGTCTCGAACAGCACCGCTTCGTGCCCCTCCACGGCCTGGCGAAGCCGCTGCAAATATCCCGCGCCGCGGCCCGTCAGGTAACCGTTCCAGCGGTCGATCTCCTTGCCATCCGGACCGAGCAGGATCACGCAGGGGAATCCCCGCACCCGGAAAGCTTTTTTGATGGAGGCCAGGGCGTCCCCGCGCGCGAGCAGTGCTGGATCGTTCAGATCGAGCGAGGACGACCGGCTGTAAAAAAGTCCGCAGATGACCAGATGCTGGAGGGCGAATTCGTTGAAGGCCGGGGTGGAGAAAACCTCGTCGCTCAACTGCCGGGCGGTGCCTCCGCCATCGCTCTGCGAGCCGCTAAAGACCAGCAGCAGGCAGCGACGCTCGGCCTCGGCCAAGGCGCGGGCCTTCTTCGGACTCTCGTGCCAGACTGGAAAGGACAGGGCGGGATCCGCGGGCGCGGGCGCTGCGGCGGCCGGCGACACGGCCGCTCCCGGGGCCAGGCCGGGCGGAGCGCCGTCCTCCGGGACCAGCGGCGCGGCGGCACCCGGGGCCGCGTCGTCCGCCGGGCTCTGGGGCAGCAGCGAGGACTCAGGCAGGTCCGGGAGATCGGGAAAGCTAGGCGCGGCTTCGCCGTCGCTGGGCAGGCCGAGCGGCGGAATGTCCGGAGGCAGGGCCATCACCGCGGCCGGCCCGGGCGGGCGCGGTCGACGTGCAAACTCGCCGGACGGCAGACCGGGCAGCAGCTCCGCATCCGCCGCCGGAACAGGCTTCAACCCCACGCGGGGGGCCGCCCGCTCGCCGGGCGGCGGCTGGGCGGCGGCCGCACCCAGACCGGACCAGACCGCCCAGCCGAGGCCGAGGCAACCGAAGCCCGCGAAGAATGTGCGCTTGCATGCCCTCACCAGGCGCACCGTGCCCGGATTTTCATTCACCGCAAGCCAGCGGCACTTCGTGGTATTCGAGCGCCCATTCGCGCATGTGGCGGACTCGCACCGGCACGCAGCGGTAAATGATCAGTTCCGGGTTGTCCGGCGTCCCGAGGTAGCGGCGGAGCAGCGGGTTCTCCTCCCAGATCGAGGCCAGCACCGCCGGGTCGCTCACGATTTCCGCGACGGCGGTGATTCGCACCTGATCGTGCGCCTCGTCCAGATAACAAAGCTCCACCCTGGGCTCGGCCGCGATCTCCTCCGTCTTGCCGTAACGGCGGAGATTGGCCACATAAATGACAAAACCAGCCTCCACCCTCACCGGCGAGACCGGCCGGACCCGCGGCTGGCCATCCAGCCCGATCGTGGCCAGAAAGGGAAACTTCGCCCGCCGCACCACGGCGGCGGCCCGCTCAGCAAGATCCGTCAGCGTGGGGGATTCCTCCATGGGGCCATCCTGGCGCAGTTCGCGAACGCCCGCAAACTTCCTTTGACGCCCGCTGGCCGGTCTCTAGCATCGCGCCATGTTCCTCAAACTCATCCCCGCGCTCGTCTGCGTCGCCGCTCTCGGCACCGCCGCCGCCCAGGAAAAAACCCCGGCCCCCGTGAAACTCGAATCCGAAGCCCAGAAAATCAGCTACATCTTCGGCCACAACATCGGCTCCCGGATGAAATCCGACGGCATCAAGGTGGACGTGGACACCCTCGTGACCGGCATCAAGGACGCCCTGGCCGGCACCGCCTCGCAGCTCAGCGAAGCCGAAACCACCTCCACCCTGCAGAAATTCCAACAGGATATGCAGGCGGAACAGGAAAAGGCCGCCGCCGCCGCCGGGGGCGAAAACGCCAAGGCCGGCACCGAATTCCTCGCCGCCAATGCCAAACGCAAGGGCGTGACCACCACCGCCAGCGGCCTGCAATACGAAATCATCAAGGCAGCCGAGGGCCCAAAACCGTCCAAAGAGGACTCGGTCAAGGTCCATTACCACGGCACCCTCATCGACGAGACGGTTTTCGACAGCTCCGTCGATCGCGGCGAACCGGCGGAATTCGGCGTCGGCCAGGTCATCGCCGGATGGACCGAAGCCCTCGAACTCATGCCTGTCGGCTCGAAATGGAAACTCTTCATCCCCTCCAAACTGGCCTATGGCGAGCGCGGCGCGGGCGAAGACATCGGGCCGAATTCCACCCTCATCTTCGAAGTCGAACTGCTCGCCATCGAAGCCGCGAAGAAGTAAGGCCTTCCGGCCACTCATCGGGAAGCGAGGCGGGGGGCCGGCCCCCGCCCCTCCGATGGTCCAAGCCGCTCCCGACGTCCGTCGATTTTGAGCCCGGCGCATCGGGTGCAGCCGGCCTGACCGGCGGCGCGCTGGCCTCCCAGCCGCCCCACCCCCGCCCGCCCCACGCCTGCGCGTGGTGCCGATCAGGCCGCCGCCCACATGGCGGCTCAGCGCGGCTCAGCGGCAAGGCGGAAAAAGAGCGGTCCCCCGGCCGCGGGAGCCAGGGAGCGCCAGATTTCAAGGTGGCGCCCGGCCTCGTCGCGACGGGTGCCGACCCGCGTCAGTCCGGCCGCCTCCCGCTGCCAGCTCGTCAGGTTCGTGCTGGTCTCGATGGCCAGGACATACCCCTCCGCCCAGAGATTGCGCGGAAACTCGAAGCGCACGTGGGATCCGCCCTCCTCCAGACTGGCGGTGGCGGCGGCGGTGGAGACGGCGCTGGCCGGGTCGCTGCCGAGCACGTATTCGAGGAAATTGGGCAGTTGATCGCCATCGTCATCCGCGGTGGCCACCAGGGTGAAGGGCACGCTGTCGGGCGCGCCGGGCGCGGCCGGGCCGGCCCGCCAGTTCGCACCCAGGGCCGGATCGGGAGCCGGCTGGACGGCCGGATTGTTCAGCACGATGGACGCGCCGTCGCCGACCTGCGGCCACGGCGCGGCCTCGTCGTAAGCAAAGCTCCAGATCACCGCGCCCGCGCGGTCGAGCAGGGTCACGATCTCCCCGCCGTTGTTCAGGCTGCCGCCAAAGGCACCGGCCACGCGCACGCTGGGAATCGGACCGTAACGCGCGTTGAAGGCGGCGCGATTGGCGCAGACGACGACGCGGCCGCCGGGGGGGAGCAGGCGGGCGGAGGAATCGGCGAGGGAAAAATCGAATTCCTGGACCGCCCCGGTCAGGCGCACTCCGGTGAGATCGACGGTGTCGCTCGCGGACGTGTTGAGGAATTCGATGAACTCGAAGTCACTGGCCGCAACTCCGCCGGCGGCAATCTCGGCCGAGGTGGGTCCGACGGGGTCGTAGTGGATTTCCGAGATGACCAGGTTCAGCGGCGACGCCGGGTCTGAAGAGACGGCGAACGTGCTGTTGGCGAGCGGCGACCACATGCCGGTCTCCGGCCAGAACAGGCGCGCCTTCACGGTGGTCGCGGCGGACAGGGTCAGCGGAGCCGTGTAGACGGGTGCGGTGATGGCGGGCTGGGCCGCGGCCGGGCGCACCCCAAGGCTGGCGGTGAGGCTCGGGCTGCAAAGGAAATCGCTGTCGGCAGCCGTCTTGTTGAGGGCGAGGATGGCCAGCATGTTGGCCCCATCCCGGACATGCGCGATGGCGTGCGAAAGGGCGAAGGTGCTCAGCGCCGCGCTGGCACTTTCGGTATGGCTGGAAGGCGTGGCATTGGCGGTGGTGTTCCAGACGGCCGGGGCATCCACGGTCACATGCTGGCGGTGCACCTCCACCCCGTTGACAAAGGCGATGAATCCGTCGTCGTAGCGCATCCGCAGGGTGAGGGTGGCAAGGCGGGCGCGCTGGTCGGCAGTGAGCGAAAACGGCACCCGGATGAAGGCGGCGGCCGTCTGGTTGAGCATGGCGGCCTGCACGTTGCTGGAGCCGCCGGTCCAGGAAGTGTTGTTCAAATGCGCCCCACCGACATGGTACAGGGTGGGGTTGCTGGTCGACGACGGCAGGGTGTCAAAGCCGATGCCGAGCGTCCCGGCCGACCAGTCGGCGGTGTTGGGCGGCTCGGCCAGGCCGGCCCAGTCGGATGGAGCCAAGGCGTCCCCCCCGTTGGCGGCGGTGGGAATGAACCAGCGCCCCTGCCCGTACTCGGCCAGCAGGGTCGTGGTCTGGGTGGTCGGAAGCGCGTAGTGCAGCGGACGCGGGTCGCTTCCATCCGTGGTGTAATAAATGCGGCCACCGGCGTAATTCACCCCGGCGGGGGACCCCGCATGCGGAGCCAGACTGACCCGCATCGTACCCGGGGTTTCCGTCGCGGCGGTCATGGACGGCGGCCGCAGGGCGGTCGAGCCGACCGAAAATCCGTTGTCCATCCACGCCAACCGGTCGGTCATCCATTGTTTCAGATAAGCGACCTCCGCCTCGTACGTCCTGAGCGTCGTCGACACCGCTGGATTCGGCCAGTGGCGGACACCCAGGATCTTGTGTTTGCGGTAGTGGCGGGCCACCGGCGTCTGCACGGTGGCGGCGGTGGTGTTGGTCACCGGGGTCGGGTCGCCGTCGGTGAGCTGCGCGACCGCGGCGTCGATCCGCGCCATGAGCGCCGTGGTGCTCCAGGCGCCGGCGCGCAGTTCCCAATAGCGGTCGAAGGTGGCCACGCGGTAGTTCGGATCGGCCTGCAGCCGGGCATACCACAGGCCGCCGGCCAGCGCCGCGGTCCGGGGTGCCGGGTCGTAGTTCCAGCCGGTGCGGAATTCGCCTTCGGCATAGTCGGCATTGCCCATGGAAATGTTGAAGTCCCAGAGCGGCCCGGCGCGCACCTTGCCGCCCCGGTCCTTGTGGTAGTAAGTGCTGAACACATAGCCGTCGATCTGCTTGGGGATTTCCACGGCCCACTGTGAATCAATGAAACTGGGCACGTCAATCCAGGCGGCGTAGCCGGTCTGGGGATTGGCGAAGGAAGATCCGTGCAGCACGGCCTCGTAATCGTTCAGATATTTCTGCAGATACGTCTTCTGCGAGGCGGGAATCGTATCCGGATCCGCGCTTTGGATGGAAATGCCCCGCGAGGTCGTCCAGGTCGTGGTCCCAGGATTGATCTTGTCCGTCTTGAACACATACCCGCCGGTCTGGAGCAGCGGATCAGTCACCAGGGGGTTGAGTTTGGCGATGTCGATGCGATTCGACGACCGCTTGATCCCCTCCACCAACAGGTAGCAGCCGCGGTAGTCGGCAAAGCTGACCGGTTGCCCGGGATCCTGGTTGAAAAAGACCTCCACAAACCGCGTCCGGGGCGCCACCCAGTCGCCCCGCAGGGCATCGAACGAGGAAAATACGAGGTAGTTGCGCAGCATCGTTTTTTCCGACCACGGCGCAATCAGCGCCCAGTCGGACTCGGCCGGCAGCCCGAGAAACGACTCGTCCTTGTCCTGGTCCTGGTTGTCCCAGGTTTCCCAGGCATACGATTTCTGACCGAACCCGGATGAGCTTTCGCCGCGGACGTGGGTGCCGCCCCGCCCCTGGTAGTCGGCCGGCCCGTCAAGCCGCGCGCGGCCGGTGACGGGATCAGGAGGGATGACCACCGCGTAGGATGAGCGAAACGGGCGGGCCTGGTTGGGGTCGGTGGCGCTGTCCACCGTCACCCCGTGGCTGTCGAGCACGATGACCGGCAGGTTGGAGGAAAACGGCTGGCCGGATCCGTTGTAATTCGTCAGCGAGGCATCGAAGCGCAGGAAGGTGCGGCTGCTCGCCGGGCCCGGCAGCCGACCCGGCGCAAAGACGCGGGCGCGCACGGTGGTGGTGGTCGAAATGGAAAACGGTTCGGCATACACCGGCGACACGTCCGTCGGGAGCGCCTGCCCGAGCGAGTAGCGGACCACGGCACCGGGCTGCGTGGGCGGAGTGACGGCCAGCGACACGGTGGCACCCTCCGGGATCAGCCCGCCCGGACGGGAAAACACCACGTCCTCGGCCGGCGGCCCGTCGCCGACGAGGCTGACGTTTTTTGCTCCCGGCGTTGGGCGCTCGAGATACCCGAGCACCCGCGCCGAGCCGATTTCTCCATAAGCAATGTCTTTGTACTGAGCGCCGTACGTGAACTCCGAGGCCACCGTCTGGTCGGGCCGGATCAACGCAAGATACCCGCTCTCCCGCTGCAGCGTGAAATTGGTGTGCAGCTGTCCGGTGGTGGCGGCGCGGTTTTTTCCCGAACCAAAGACCACGCGGTAGCCGTTCGCGGCCATGGACACGGCCGGGAACGCCCACTTGGTTTTGTCAGCCGGATCGTTGGTGAGGTGCCAACCGGCCAGCGAGACCGGGGCGGGGCTGCCGTTCATCAGCTCGATCCAGTCGGGCGTCGCCAGATCTTCATCCTCATGGGAGTCGGTATTGCTGGCGACAAATTCACTGATGACCGGTCCCCCCGTGGCGGGGGCGATTGTCGGGGTCGTCACGACGCTCAGGCTGTCGATGGCAATCTCCTGCGAGGCGGCCGCCCCGGTGCGGGCGGAAAAGGCAACCCGGTGCCCGAGGGCCGGCGCAAATCCGGGGAGCGGCAGATTGGTGACCACATCGGCATTGTTCCAGCGGACATCAAGCCCCTGCACATCGTAGCGGACGAGAGCCGCGCGAAACCCGGTGCCGTTGACAAAGGTCTGTGGATACCGCCCGACGAGGGCGTTGTTGGCATACACCACGATGGCCCCCTGAGTCTCTCCAACAGTTTGATCGCCAAATGTCTCCCAAGCAACCGTCAGCCCCCCGGGCACATGCCAGCCCAGCTCTCCGTCTCCGTTGCTCTCCGGGATCGTGCCGAAGTTGACCGAGATCCCCTGCCCGGCCGTCCCGCTGGAAAAAAGCTTGAGCGAGAAGCTCACGGTCACCCCGCTGATGTCCTGCCCGACATCGAGATCAGGAATCTTGAAGGCCGCCGTGGTTCCGAACTGGCCGTCACCGGCAAGTCGGAGCGCGTTGGCCATCACCGAGGCGATCAGGACCGGCGGATCGCCGACCGCCGTGCCGGACAAGGAGGTGCCGTCGTTCCAGGCCCCCGCACCCGGCACCGCGCCATTGGGATACGAAAACGCTTGGCTGCCACTGGCGGGGTACCGTCCGGCGTGGACGAAGGCGAACGGGGTCGCGGCCAGCGCCACCAAGATCGCAGGAGACCAGGACCTGGTCGGGCGGACCCCAGAGGGGGTTGCAGAGGAATCACTCATGGGGACAGGTAAAGAATACCGGCAGTTGATTCGCTCCGCGCCCGGGAAGCCAGAAAATTCCGGGATTTCATGACCGTTTAGCCGAGTCCCGGCCCTTGGGGGCGGGCAGGAGGCGGGATGAGGGAAAATCCTGCGATCTTTCGGAGGCGCGCGGCATCCGCCGGCATATACTTCCCGATGCCCTGTCGGACGCCGCTGTTGTTGCTTTTTCTGATCGCCCCGATCGCAGGGTGGACGTCCCTTCCGGCGCAGACCACCTCCCCGGGCCGGCGCTTTATCGCCACCGGCCGGGACCACCCCACGCCGGCCGAATTCCGCCAGCACCTCGCCGAATTCGAAAAACACCCGTTCGACGGCGCGGTCATCAAGCCCACCCGTCGCCTCGCCGACGGCACCGACCACCCAGCCAGCCCCGCCTTTAGCCGCGACCCCTGGCAGCCGGCGGAAATCGAGGCCATGGTGGCCGACCTGAAGGAAGCCAAACCCAGCCGGGCCCGCGACAATTTCCTCCTGGTCCAGGCGCGCCCCGGCGACGTCGACTGGTTCGACGACACCGGCTGGCGCGAAACCGTGGATCACTGGCGGCTGCTGGCCCGTGCGGCCAAACTCGGCGGCCTGCGCGGGCTGTGCTTCGACCCGGAGCCGGCCACCGCCTCCGCCTCCATTTTTAACTACCAGACGCAGCCGCGGCGGGCCGAAAAGGATTTTGCCGCGTATGCGAAAATCGCGCGGGACCGCGGTCGCGAGGTCATGCTGGCCGTGGGTGCGGAATTCCCCGAGGCCGTGATCGTGTGTCATCGCCTGTATTCCGATCTGCTGCCGCTGGTGACCTCGGAAGTCAGCCCGGCCGCGCTGCTGCCCGCCCATCCGTGGGGCCTGCTGCCCGCCTTTGTCGATGGCTGGTGGGATGCCGTGCCGCCCAAGCTGCTCCTGATCGAGGGCGATCAGGAAACCGGCCACCGCGCCAACAGCGAGGCCGAATTCAACCGCTCCTACACCCTGCTGCGGACCCAGGCCCCGCGCCTCGCCGCGCCGGAACACCGGACAAAACTCCGCGCGCAACTGCTCGTCGGCCACGGGCTGAACCTCGACGCCTATCTCAACCCGCGAGGATCCGCCGCGTTCATCGATCCCCAGGGCGGCCCGCCGGAAGCCCGGCTCGCCGCCAATGCCGCCGCCGCCCTGCGCGCCTCCGACGGCTGGATCTGGGTGCACGGCGAGACCGGCCGCTGGTGGCCCGCGCCGGTCGGGGCCGCCGTGGAAACAACCGTTGCCGCCTGGCCCGACCGCTTCCCCGGGGCCGCCGCCGCCCTGGCCCGCGCCCGCTCCCCGCTGGCCGCCGCGCGCGAACGACTCGCCACCGCCTCGCCGGCCGAAAACCGCCTCGCCAACGCGGATTTCGCCAAAACCGGAAAGGAGAACCTCCCGTCATCCTGGTGGACGTGGCAGCGCGATGACTCCCGCGGCACCGCGCGCCGCGAAGCTTCGGTCATCGATGCCAGCCAACCCGCCACCGCCAGCTGGTCGGCCGCCGCGGAGGCGTTTTTTGGCCAGGATCTGCCGGTCAAAGCGGGCGAATCCTACGCCCTCGGGAGCCGCGTGAAATGGACCGGCCACGGCACCGCCGCCCTCAAAATCGGCTGGAAAGACACCAAGGGCCAGTGGACCGCCCCTGCCGCCAACGTCCTCGTGCCGCCCGAAGGCATGCCCGACGCGGACGGCTGGCACTCCCTCGCCGCCCTGGTCCGCGTCCCCTCCGGCGCGACTCAGCTCGTGTTCATGCTGGGAACCCAGGGCCAGACGAGCGCCGAGGACCGCGCCCACTTTGCCCAGCCCATGGCCGTGCGGCTCTGAGCCGGTTGGGACCACGCAGGCACCGGACCGCCCCCCTGGCTGGACGCCCGACCACAATTTCAGACCGCCCGTTCCATTCGGTGCAGCGCCTCCTCCAGCGTGGCCCGGGGACAGCCAAAGTTCAGCCGCAGCCAGCCGCCCCCGGCAAAATCCCGCCCGTCGCTCAGCCCCACGCCCGCCTTTTCGTAAAAAACATGGGGATGGTCCACCGCCAGGCCGCGGCAGTCGAGCCACGCGAGATAGGTCGCCTCCAGCGGCAGCGACAATTTCAACTGCGGCAGCCGCTGTTCGACAAATCCGGCGAGAAAATCGCGGTTGCCGCGCAGATACGCGAGCATCTCCTGCCGCCACGGCTCGCCATCGCGCAGCGCGGCCTGGGTGGCATGGTAGCTGAGCGGATTGAGCTCGGGAATCAGCTTGCCGCCACCCGCGCGGAACTGGCGGCGCAGCGCGGCATCGGGCACCAGCGCCCACGCCAGAGCCATGCCGGGGATGTTGTACGTCTTGCTGGCCGCCATCAGCACGATCAACCGGTCCCGGATCGGGCCGTCCAGCCGCGCCGCGGAAAAATGCGGCGTCTGCGCCGCATCCAGCACCAAGTCGCAATGAATCTCGTCGGACACGAACAACAGGTCGTGGCGCAGGCAGAAGCCGGCCACCCGCTCGACGTCCGCGCGGCTGTAGACGCGGCCAACGGGATTGTGCGGGTTGCAAAACAAAAACACCTTCGTGTCCGGCCGCACCGCCGCCTCCAGGGCGTCAAAATCAATGCGCCAATCGCCGCCGTTCGCCGCGTCCTGAGCCAGCGGCACAGTGATCAGCCGCTTCTGCGCATCCGCGTGCACCGCCAGAAAAGGCGGATACACCGGAGTGAGGGTGAGCACCGAATCCCCCGACGCCCCGACCGCCCGGCAGGCCATCGATTTCGCCGGCACCAGCCCCGGCAGCCACTCGATCCACTCGGCCGCCGCCTCAATCCCGTGGGCGCGGGCCAGGTAGGCGAGAACCGTATCGTTGAGCCCCGGATGCGGCTTGGAATACCCGAGCACGCCGTGGTCCAGACGCGCGCGGATGGCGTCGAGCACCACCGGCGGTGCCGCAAAATCCATGTCCGCGACCCAGAGCGGCAGGATGTCCGTGCCCTCGTACCGCAGCCACTTCAAACTGCCCGTGCCGCGGCGCTCGATCACCGTGTCGAAATCAAATTCCATCGCGTCTCCTAGCGCGCCCGGCCGCCCTGCGCAAGAGAGCGGGAACAGGTGCGGCAGCCCCCCGACTCACCGCTCATGCCGCCGGGCACCGTGGAGCGCGAGCCAGCCAAGCCCGGCCACGCTCAACACTCCGCCCAGCTGAAACCACGCCCGCTCGGTGTGCAGACGGGCTTCCACCTCGGCCGGCGGCACCGACACCCCCAGACGCTCCGAGGCGGCCGCAGCCAGCACGGCCGGCGCAAATCCCGCTTCACTCCAAATTGGCGCGCTGCGCCAGGCCACCGTGCGGTCGTCGCCTTTTTGGATCACGTGGATCCGCCAGGGAGGACACAGGGCACACCACCCCGCCAGCCCCAGGCTTCCCGCCAGCCAGTATCGCTGCCATGAGTTCATCCGTACACTCAACACCGGCCGGTGGCCGGGTAAAGCGTACTTTGCGCCCGCCCCACCCCCACTTTTACCGCGCGTCTGCGAACCGAGCCCTTCGCCAAACGCGGTCACCCCGCGCCCCGCGCCTCGCGCCGCCCGCCGCGCCCCTCGCCCCGCTCACCCCCAGGCCGGCTCGAGAACCGTCTCGCTCACCTGGAAAAACGGCAGCCACGCCAGCCCCAAAGCCATGATCGAGATGTTTTTTTTGAGCGGAGCGAGGGTCTGTTTTTGCAACGGAGTCCGCGCCGCATCGAGCTTGGCAGCCAGGGCGTCCATCTCCGCGGTGCATTCGGCGTCCAGCAGGTCTAGCTGCTGCTGCACCGCGGCCGCCGTGTCCTCGGCGCGGCCCACGTCGCCCTGCTGTTTCCAGGCGCTGCTGGCCTGACGCACGGTCGAGGCCGACCCGGCGCGGCCCAGCAGACCCGAACCTTTGCGTCCAAGCAGCGCGCCAAGCACGCTGCCGCCAATGCTGGCGGCCGTCTGGATCCACGCCCCGTGCCGTTCCTGCTTTTCCTTCTCCACCGAAGCCTGGGCGCGCCGCAGGCGCTCCTCCAGCGGCGCGGCCTTCTTCGCATATTTTGCGCGCAGCTCCCCCACCGCCGCGTCGCGGGCCTCCCGCGAGACCTGGGCCAGCCGGGCGCGGAACGCGCCTTCATCCTCCCCGGGCTCCGACCACGTCCCCAGCGCCTCAGAGTAAAAAAGCTCAAGCCCTTCACTCGCAAAACAATGGTCGATCAACCCATCCTTGAGCGCCGTAAATGCCGGTGCCTGCAGCGCGAATGACGGCAGTGGCCGCCAGACCACCACGCCCGGCTCCGGCTGCGCACTCAACACCTCGCGCCCGCGCCCCTCCAACCGGATGGCCCCGCTCAAATCGAACCCCGTCTGGCCCGGCGACAATGGATCCAGCAGCATGATCTTTTTCCTGCCGTTCACCCCCTTCTTCAAATCAGCAAAGAGGATTTCCGCCGCCCGCATCACATGCGGCACCGCAACGAGCGGAAACCGGTTGGGGTTGGCCACCGTCGCGGGCCAAAAGTACTCGGAAATGTTCTTGGAGAGCGCCGGCCGCGCCCCGGCGGCGACCACCGAAGCCGGAGCCGCCCCTCCCTCCGCCCCGCTGCCGGCCGGTGCCGCCGCGGCGGCGTTCGACTTCGGTGCCAGCGCCGCGCGCACTGGGTCCATCAATGATTTGATCTGCGTGCGGGTCAGCGGCCCGCGCAGGTAGCTCATGCACCAGCGCACCTGCATGACCACGGGATGGTCCTCGTGCGTGTTGTTCATGAGAAAAACGCGGTTGCCCAGCCCGGAAAGCATCCGGTCCATCTCCGCGCGGTTGAACCCGTGGTTCTGCGCCGTGGCCGCCCCCTCCAGCCCGTCCAGCACCCGCGCCTTGTCCCGCTCAGTCTGGAGCCGGCCCAGCCACCACGTCCCCATGTTGGAAAGCGCCTTGTAGTCGAGATCGACCGGATTCTGCGTCGCCAGCAGCACCCCGACCCCGAACGCGCGCGCCTGCTTCAGCAGCGTGAGCATCGGCTTCTTGCTCGGCGGATTGGCGCTCGGCGGAAGATACCCGAAGATTTCGTCCATGTAGAGCAGCGCCCGCAGCGAGGTCGTCCCCGATTGCGTCCGCATCCACCCGACCATCTGGTTGAGCAGCAGGCTGACGAAAAACATCCGTTCGGCGTCGCCCAGATGCGCAATGCTGAAGATGGCCAGGCGCGGTTTCCCCTCCGGGGTGTGCAGGGTCTTGGCAATGTCAAGCGGCACCCCGGTCAGCCATGTTTGAAACCCCGGCGCGGCCAGCAGGCTGTTCATCGACATCGCCAGTTCGACCCGCTTTTTCTCGGGGAAAAACCCCTCGAGATCAACCACCCCGACCTGCCCGAACGGCGGCGTCTGGATTTCCTGGACCAGCCGCGCTAAGGTCAGGCTCTCGCCAGCGCGCCAGTGGGTGCCGAAAATCGTGCTCAAAAGAATGTGCTCGCGACTCTGCAGCGGATCGGCATTCACCCCGATCAGCGCCAGCAGGCTGGACACCGTGCTTTCAATCCGGTCGCCAAAAACCTCCGCATCGTCAACGACTTCGAATGGCGGTGCCTCCAGACTGCTCAAAATGCTGACCGGAATCCCGGCATTGCTGCCCGGGGTGTAGACGACCATGTCCACCTTCTCCCGCAGGGAGGCAATGCGATCACCGCCCTGCCCCCACTCGCCCAGCCCCTTCTTCCACAGTTCCGCCTGGGCCGCCGCAAACTCGTCCGGCGACTGCCCCTTGCGGGTGGCGTCCTCCTCGTTGATCCAAGGCCGGAAATCCGCGCCGCGCAGCCCCGGAAACGTCAGCAGGAGATTCGCCAGATCACCCTTGGGATCGATGATGATCGCCGGGATGTTGTCCATCGCCGCCTCCTCCAGCAGACTCAGGCACAACCCCGTCTTGCCGGAACCGGTCATGCCCAGCACCACCCCGTGCGTCACCAGATCCTTGCTGTCATACAAGACCAGCGAATCCCGCAGGGCCTGGGCCGCGGGATCGTAGCCGCGACCGAGATAGAAAGATCCAAGTTTCTCGTAATCGTCCGTCTTGATGTCCATGGGGGTGACTGTCTAGCGGGAAATTTTCCTGGAACCACCGATAAAGACGGGTGAACACAGATTAGTGAGCCGTGACCGGCCGTCAGTGCCCGGTCCCCTTCCGCCCTCGAGCCCCGCCCCTTCAGTGACCGAAACCCAGCGCCCCATGACCACGGCCTCCGCTTCCCACCGCACCTGGGTGGAGGTGGATGGCACCGCCCTCCGCCATAATCTGGGGGTGGCGCAGGAGCTGGCCGGACCGGAGGGGGGCGTGATGGCCGTGGTCAAGGCGGATGCCTATGGGCTCGGCGTCCGCACCGTGGTGCCCGCGCTGGCCGCCGCAGGCGTTCCGGCGTTTGCGGTCGCCACCCTGGCGGAAGCCCTGGAGCTGCGCGCTCTGGGGGTGACCGCCCCCGTGTACGCGCTCAGCCCGGCACTGCCCGAGGAACAGCCCGGCATCGTCGCCGCCCGCGGCCTCATCGTCCCGGCGGTGTCCAGCCTGGAGGAGGCGGCCCGCTACTCGGCCCTGGCCACCGCCGCCGGAACCGTGCTGCCGGTGCACGTGGTTTTTGACACGGGCATGGGACGCATCGGATTCGTCAGCCCGGACCTCCGGGAGGCGGTCGCCCAGGCCCGGCAGATCGCTGCCCTGCCCGGCCTCGCGATCGATTCGGTGGCGTCCCATTTCCCCAGCGCAGATGAGGATCAGGCTTTCACCACCCGGCAATGGGAACGGTATCACGCCCTGCGGCACGCCCTCGCGGAGGCAGGCGTGCGCCCCGCCCGCCACCACGTGGCCAACAGCGCGGGCACGCTCACCCAGCCGCGCGCCGACACCGAATTCGTCCGCACCGGACTCATGCTCTTCGGCGTATCCCCCGTGCCGGAAAAACAGGCGCTCCTGCACGAGGCCATCACCTGGAAGGCCCGCGTCGTGCTCGTGCGCACGCTGCCGGCAGGCCATGGCATCAGCTACGGACGCACCTTCATCACCACGCGACCGACCCGCGTGGCCACGCTCGCGGTCGGCTACGCCGACGGCTACCCGCGCCACCTCTCCGGCCAGGGCGCCTGGGTCGGGCTCGGCGGACAGCCCTGCCCGGTGCTCGGGCGCGTGACCATGGACCAGATCATGGTCGAAGCCCCGGACTCCGTCCACACGGGGGAGGCGGCCACCCTGCTCGGCGGCAACGGCCCCGGCGCCACCGAATTGGCCACCCAAGCCGGCACCATCCCATACGAACTCTTCTGCGGCCTCGGCCGCCGGGTCGCGCGGATCCTGAAACCATAATGTCCGAGCCCGTGCCATCGCCGAACGCCCCACGACTCAAGCTGCGCCTGACCCCGGCCGCCGAGGCCGCAGTGCGCTCGGGCCATCCCTGGGTCTTCGATCAAAGCATCCGCGAACAGAATCGCGAAGGGGCGGCCGGCGAAATCGCCATCATCTATGACCGGCGCGACGCCTTTCTCGCCCTCGGATTCTACGACCCCGCCTCGCCCATCCGCGTGCGCATTCTGCATGTCGGCAAACCGGCCACCCTCAACGCCGCCTGGTGGAAAAACCGGCTCGACGCCGCGCTGCAGCGTCGCCACGGACTCTTCGACCAGACCGGGCCCACCCTGGCCACCGATGGGTATCGCCTGATCAACGGCGAAAGCGACGGCTGGCCGGGTCTCGTGCTCGACCGGTACGCCACCACCCTGGTGTTGAAAGTGTACGCCGCCGCCTGGCTGCCGCGCCTGGGCGAGGTCGTGCCCCAGCTGCGCGAAGCTCTACCGTGGGCCACCGCCCTCGTCCTGCGCCTGAGCCGCAACCTCGTCGACATCGCCCAGCGCGACCACCAACTGACCGAGCGGTTTTTGTTTTCCGAAAACGACCCGCCGCACGAAACCGTCGTCTTTCGCGAAAACGGCCTGCGGTTCGAGGCCGACGTCCGCCATGGCCAAAAAACCGGGTTTTTCCTCGACCAGCGCGAGAACCGCGCCCGCGTCGAAGACCTCGCCGCCGGGCGGCATGTGCTCAATGCCTTCAGCTTCTCCGGCGGCTTTTCGCTCTATGCCGCCCGCGGCGGAGCGCGCTCGGTCACCGACATCGACCTCTCCGAACACGCCCTCGCCAGCGCCCGCCGGAACTGCGCGCTGAACCACGCGGAATTCCCCACCATCGCCGCCTGCCCGCATCACGCGGTGCAGGCCGACGCTTTCGCCTGGCTGGCCCGGCCCGCCCGCGAGTTATTCGATCTCATCGTCGTCGACCCGCCATCGCTGGCGCGGCGCGAAACCGAGCGGGCCGGGGCCATCGAAGCCTATGCACGCCTGCACGCCTCGGCCCTCGCCCGCCTGCGGCCCGGGGGAGTGCTCGTGGCCGCCTCCTGCTCCGCCCACGTCGATGAGGCAGAATTCTTCTCCGCCGTCCGCCGGACCGTGCGCGATGCCGGCCGCCCGTTTCGCGAACTCTGGACCAGCGACCACCCCGCGGACCACCCCGCCACCTTCAAGGAAGCCCGCTATCTGAAATGCCTCGCCGTGCGCTGCGAACCATGATCCCCCGGTCATTGACAACCAGGCCGGCCGTTTCCACCATCATCCCATGCCCGCCCCCCGTTCCTTCGCCGCCGCTGCCCTGGTCCTCGCCGCGCTTCTGCCTGGATGCCAGCTCAAATCCCCTCCGGACTCGGAGACCGCACCCGCCGACTGGACGCCGCTGAGCGACGCCGCCATCGCCAGCAGCAAAGGCCGGATTTCCTTTATCACCCATGTGGCCCCGGTGCTCGAAGCCAAGTGCCTGGCCTGCCACAGTGGCACCACCGCCATCGCCGGCTATAGCCTGGAAAACCGCGTCCGCGCCTTCCAGCCCGGCCCCGCCGGCCCCCGCATCATCCCCGGCGATCCCGATCACAGCCGCCTCGTCTCCAACATCTCCGCCGCCCACGCCAGCCTCGACGTCATGCCGCCGGTCGGCGACCGCCTGCTCAAGGTCGAAAAAAACATCCTCCGACGCTGGATCAAACAAGGCGCCGAATGGCCCGCCGGTCCCGAGGGCTCCCTGCGCGTTCCGCGCTAAAAAAGGCTCCCCAGCCACCTCAACGAAACCCGGTTCCCGGTCAGTCCCCCGCTGGCTCACGAGATCACGTCGTCGCTGGACGAGCCCCCAGCCCGCCTCCCTCCCGTCACCTCGGCATACCCGAAAATGTGCCTGTCCCTTTATGACACTGGTGCACCCAAGAAAATGCCTGTCCTTTTATGATACTGGCACCTGTCCCCAACACTCTGATCAGGGATAGGGGAATCTGCCGGGCTAGGAACCCATTCGCGCTTTTGGTCAGGATTGCCGCCCCATCGCTTAGAGCCTATAATGAAAATTAATGAAAGGATTTACCTTGCTTCCTGCAGCGCTACTGCTGGCCATGCACCCGGTGCCAGCCGGCGAAAACCTGATCGTCATCGGCGACAGCCTCTCGAAGGAATATGAGGCCGAATTCAAGGTGCTCTATCCAACCCATCCCGATGCTTGGAGGGCGAGGAACTGGAATGAACTCCTCGACGAGCGCCGCAATACGAAATTCGATCTCGGCAGCTGGGGCATTTTTGCCGATTTCCGACTGACCGGCCACACCTACAATTGCGCGAAACCCGGAGGCACAGCCCGCGAATTCCGCAACTTTTTGCGCCAGGATCAGGCGGCCGAGGACGAGATCAAAGCCTCAAGCGGAGGCAATCTGATCTGGCCGTTTTTTCCCACCTGGCTCGACACCTTTGACGACCTGACGGCCGACGCCGAAAAGATCGTGATCTTTTACGGCGGCAACGACCTCGCCCTTGGCAACTCTGATCCGCTCGCCAATCCGGACTATAACGGCGAGCCGAAGCAGATCGATTACGAAAGCATCTACGACGGCGGCTTCGGCGACGCCAGCGATCCGGACCGGTTGCGCGATTCCATCCGCAAAAACATCCGGTCGATCGTCCAGTATTTCCGCGTGCCCCCTTCCGGCCAGACCCAGCCGCGGTTTGGCGGCCCGATCGTCCTCGTCAACGCCCCGCACGTCGGCAGCGCCCCCAAGGTCATCGGCGACACCGGCACCGATCAGACCAAACACGCCCGCTGCACGACCATGATCGAACAGCTGAACGACGAACTGCGCGCCTTGGCGACCGAATTTGATCTCGGATACGCGGACATCTACTCTCTGACCGACCAGATCCGCCAGCCGGGCGACTTCACCATCGGCGGCATCAGCTTCAGCCGCGTGCCCGACGACGACTGTGGCCCGCGCTTTTTGTTTTCCGGCGACGGCTTCCACCCCAACACCCCGGCGCAGGCAAAGATGGCGCAGATCATCCTCGACGCCTTCCGCACCAAATACCCGGCCACCACCGGTGCCAGCGCGCCGCTCTCGGACCGCGAGATCATCGGGGACATCCTCGGCCTGCCGCTCGACACCGGATTCAAGGAATGGCTCGACGCGAACAACGCCCCCGCCGACCGCCGCGGACCACTCTCCGATCCGGACGAGGACGGCGTGGAAAACATCCTCGAATACGCCCTCGCCGGACGCGACCCCACTGGCATCGGCGATCCGCCGCTGCCCACACCCGTCGTCGAGACGTCGATCGGCACCCCCGTGCTCCGCCTCGACTATACCCCGCGCTTCGCCACCAACGTCTATTGCCGCCTCTTCCCCCAGCGCTCGTCCAACCTCCTGACTTGGACCGAGGTGCCGTCAGACCGGATCACCACGAATGCCGACGGCACCGTGACCGTGCGCGAAGCGTGGTCCGCCGGCACCCCGTCCTTCCTCCGCCTCGCCGCCGAAGTCCGGCCGTGAAGGAGAGCGCCCCGTTGCGTTGCCTTCAAGGCAACGAGTCACACATTCTCGCGCACCCTGCTCCGCGCCCCCAACCGACAAGCCGCCTGGACCTCGGAGCCGCACAGTTCCTGTGGTGCATCCCAGGATGACTGTCCGCTTGCGCCGTCCGCCGGAAATGGCAGCTTCACATTGTGATCAAGCACGTTTCCATTGAATATTGCCGGGTGTGACACTACGAGCCCCGCGCCGCCAGTCTGGCGGCAAGACTGCGAGCGTTTGGTTCGGAGCGCGTGGGTGAAATCCAACTCATCCCCGGCTCCGGCGGAGCGTTTGAGGTCGTGGCTGACGGACGACTTATGTACAGCAAGAAAAAAACCTGCGAACATGCCGATCTGGATGCGCTGGCCGCCGAGATCGGGAAGTTGTGAAACGAGATCAGCCGTTACCCAGTACCTCACCCAGTGGAGTTCACGACCAAGGCGCGCGCTGTGCGCAGAGGAGAGTCGAAGTCGAGCCCCTTGAGACGCCTAGAACCGGTGCGGCGCTTGGCACTGAAAAGGTCGCGTCGCGCCTGAAAGACGTCCTCGACAAAGGCTCTTGAACCAAGGACCACGCCATCTGTGAAATAGCGGATGCGCAGGCGGACGTAGAGATGGGGGGGCAGTCGGCCATGGGCGTCGCGCACCGCCTCAATTTCCTCACGAGTAAAGCCGCGACGGACCTCTCTGCCCTCAGCGTCATGGATGACCAGCCCCCGACCGAAAAGCTGCTCGCGATACCACGCCAGGACATCAAAGGCCGCGGTGCAGGGATCGGCTGTCACCATGCCCCGGCATGGATCAGCGGCACGAGCAGCGCGAAGCAAGCCCTCTCTGGCCAGTGCTTGGCCGGCACAGGCTTCGCCGTAGCCGCTCCAGCGGTAGTCTTTCGGATCCGCCACCAGCCCCGCCCGAACTGGGTTCAGGTCGATGTAAGCCGCCATCGCATGCAGGGATGCTCCGTTCTCCACCAACAGACTGCGGAATCGCTCCTCCCATAGAGTGCCCTTCCGCCGTACCGACTGCCTCCCGTTAAACCACTGCGAAAACCGCTGTTTAAGCACCTTCATGAACTGGCTCAGGTTCCACATCTGCCCAAACCAACGCTCCCGCTCCCTTTCAATGGCGTCCGGGTTATTTTGCTCGGTCCACATCTTAAACCATTGGGCCAGCCTGTCCGCCACCGCATCCCCCTGCGTTTCCCGAATCAAGGCAATCAGGGCCGCATTACTCGGCAGCTGCTCCGGCGGCTTCGGCACCTCCAACAAAATGTGAAAGTGATTGGACATGATGCAGAACGTAATGACCCGCACTCCATGCAATTTCTCATACATTCGCATCAGCCTCACAAAATGTTCCTTCTCCTCCTCCCCAAGCAACTTCTCCCGATTCACCACTCTCGAAATACAGTGATAAATCGCATGGTCTACATGACCAGGAGCCAAAAGTCGCGGTCTGCACATTCCACAGAATTGTTTATTTGAACATATATGCAACCATTTTTGTAAAAGGACAGGCAAATAGTTCGCCACCCGTTAAACCACTGCGAAAACCGCTGTTTAAGCACCTTCATGAACTGGCTCAGGTTCCACATCTGCCCAAACCAACGCTCCCGCTCCCTTTCAATGGCGTCCGGGTTATTTTGCTCGGTCCACATCTTAAACCATTGGGCCAGCCTGTCCGCCACCGCATCCCCCTGCGTTTCCCGAATCAAGGCAATCAGGGCCGCATTACTCGGCAGCTGCTCCGGCGGCTTCGGCACCTCCAACAAAATGTGAAAGTGATTGGACATGATGCAGAACGTAATGACCCGCACTCCATGCAATTTCTCATACATTCGCATCAGCCTCACAAAATGTTCCTTCTCCTCCTCCCCAAGCAACTTCTCCCGATTCACCACTCTCGAAATACAGTGATAAATCGCATGGTCTACATGACCAGGAGCCAAAAGTCGCGGTCTGCACATTCCACAGAATTGTTTATTTGAACATATATGCAACCATTTTTGTAAAAGGACAGGCAAATAGTTCGCCATGGCCAGTTCACATAAAAGGACAGGCAAATAGTTGGCACAAACCATCGCGTGCTTCAATTGGCGGCTTCTATGATTCGATTCCCGCCAGCCGCCTGGCGGTGGTCAGGGTATCGATGTCGTCCGCAGTTTTATCGCGGCGGATGGCCTTAATGCGCGGGAAGCGGAGGGCGAGACCGGAATCGTGGCGGTTGCTGGGCTGGATGGCGTCGAAGGCGATTTCGAGCACGATATCCGGAACCACGCGGCGGGAGCAGCGGCCTTCTTCCAGCGTGTGGGCGAGGAAATGTTCAGTCAGCGCCTCGATTTCGGGATCGGTCAGCCCGCTGTAGGCCTTGCCGATGACCTTGAGCGAGCCGTCGCGTTCGTCGCGAACGGCGAAGGTGCAGTCGCTGAGCAGGTGGCTGCGTTTGCCGTGGCCCTGGTGCGCTTTGACCACCACGCAGTCGAGCGTCGAAAACGCTTTTTTTAGTTTTAGCCAGGCCTTACCGCGCCGGCCGGCGGAATACGGACTTGCCGGATCTTTCGCAATCAAGCCCTCGTTCCCGCGGGCGCGGGAGGCGAGGAAGGCGGCCTCGAGTTCCGCCTGCGAGGCGGCGGTGTGGTGCGGGATCAGCTCGAACGGGGGCTGGAGGGCGACCATTTCCAGCCGGGCGCGCCGCTCGGCCAGTGGACGCAGCAGCAGTGATTCGCCATTGACCCAGAGCAGGTCGAAAACGACGAAGCGGACCGGCACCTCGTCGGTCAGGAACAAGTCGAGCTCGCGCCGTCCGAGCCGCTGCTGGAGCGATTGGAAATCCAGTTTCTTGCCTTCGGCGAAAGCGATGATTTCGCCATCGAGGACGACGTCATCGACCAGGCGGGCGGCCGGTCCGGCGACGTCGGGAAACTCGGCCTCGAGACTGCGCAGATCTCGTGAATAGAGGGCGACGCGCGCTGCTCGCTTGTGGAGCTGGGCGCGAATGCCGTCGAATTTGTCTTCCAGCCAGATGGCCGCGGGAGGGGCCGGCGCGGGGCCGGGCGCGCCGTCCACCAGGCGCTTCCAGAGGGCCTCGGCGTTTTCTTCCGGCGAGGCGAGCATCGGTTTGAGCGGCTGAAAGAGGGTGAGGCAGGCGCGATCGAGTTCGCCACGGCGGGCGAGGCGGGCGGTTTCGCCCAGGTCGCCGGTCAGCATGTGGGCTTCACGCACGCTGGCGGGATCGGCACTGAAGGCGGCGGCGAGGGCCTCCTCGATCAGGCCGTCTTTCAGGCCGGTGCGCATGTCGCCGGTGAGGATTTTGACCAGGCACTGGCCCTCGTCCGGAGTCATCTGGCGGAAATACGTCTCGAGCGCGGCGGCCTTGGCGACGGGGCCGCGCGCGAGGATCAGGCGGTCGATGCAGGCGGTCAGGTCAGCCAGGGTCAGGTCGCGCGGCGCGGCCTTCTGGCCGTGGAGCAGGGCGAGGTAGGTGGTGCGGCCGGCGTCGGCCTGGCTGGCGGAGATTTCGCGGAGGCGGGCCACGCCGATGCCGGTGGCATGGAGCAGGGCCAGGCGGATGATGGCCCAGCCGGTCGCGAGGTTTTTTTGCTGTTCGCGGGTGGCCACGGCGCGGCCGCTGAAAAACCGCGCCCCGACCGCGATTTTCGCCTCGTCGTCGAGCGCGCGGAAATAGGCCGCGAGCCGCTCGATTTTTGACAACCGGCCAGGGGTGGCGGCCACGGCGTCGCAGGTCCGGACGAAGGCGTCGAATTCGGACCGGGGCGGGGTGGCGGTTTCCGGGGACGGCTCGGCGGCGGAGGGGTCCGCGTCCGCGTCCTCCCTGGACTCGTCGTCCTCCGGCCCGTCCTCCCCCGCCCCGCCCAGGCCGAAGGCGAATTCCATTTGGTCATCCGCGCCCAGCGACCATGCCTCATAGCCTTTTTCCCGGAGGTCCCGGGCAAATTCCGCGGCGTAGCCGTGGGTGGTCAGCACGAGTTTCGGGCGCACCTGCGCGACGGCGGCGAGGAGATCGGGGTAATCCGCATGGTCGGAGAGCGGAAAGACTTCATCGACTTGGTAGCGGAATTTGGCTCCCGGCGTGAGCGCCCAGCCGGTGCACATGGCCAGGCGGCGCGAGCGGATACGGCGGATGGCCTGGCTGCGGGCGGCGCTGGGCGGGACCAGCAGCACGCGGCCGGCGGGGTCGATGCCGGGGTCGAGCTTTACGTAGGGTGGCAACGCGACGCCTTGGGCGGCGTACGCTTCGGCCATCTCAAAGCACGACGGGTGCAGCACCCAGGAAAATCCCGCCTCCGCGAGTTGGGCCATGATTTCCTGGGCCTTGCCCATGGCGTAAGCGACCAGGACCGGGACCTCGCCTTCCTCCAGGCATTCGCGGCAAAATCGGATCAGCGCGTTGCGCACTTTGGTGTTGCTGGGGAAGCGGAAGCGCGGCAGCCCGAACGTCGTCTCCATGATCAGGGTGTCGGCCTCGGCGAAGCGGGCCGGCTCGGAGGTGCGGGAGCCGCGCAGCTTGAAATCGCCGGTGTACAAAAGCGATGCGCCATCCTCGATCCTCGTCACGTGGATCTGCGCGCTGCCCAGGGTGTGACCGGCGGGCAGCAGCATGAGGCGGTGGCCGCGCCACGTCCAGGCCCGGCCGAACATGTGGGGTTCCAGCGTGTAGGTGCCGCGGAAGCGGGCCTGGATCAGTCCGGCCGTGCCCTTGCTCGCGATGATGGTGCCGTGCGCGCCGAAGTGGTCGGCATGGGCGTGGGAGACGAACGCCACCTCCTGACGGTCCCAGGGATCGAGCCACAACCCGCACTCCGGCAGGTAGATGCCTCGTTTGGCGTCAATGGGGATGCGGGCGGCGGACTCGGGCACGGGGGAAAAGCCTCTACGATGGCCCTGACCGGCAGAAGGCAAGGGCGCTTGCACCTGAATCACATCCGCGTCTTTTGCCGCCATGCTTTCTCCTGATGAACTCCAGCGCGTGCAGGCGGCGCGGCTTTACGAGCCGCCGACGTATTTCCGACCGCTCGGCAAGGCGGAGATCTTCGCCTCCACGGAGGAGCGGCCGGAGGCACCCCTGGAGGTGGACGTGGGGTGCGGCGACGGCGGTTTTCTGCTCGACCTAGCGGCGGCGCATCCGGAGCGGAATTTCCTCGGCCTGGAAAAGCTGCTCGGCCGGGCGCGGAAAGTGGCTCGCCAGGCGGCCCGCCGCGGCCTGACCAACGTGAAGGCGATGCAGATCGACAGCCCGTATGCCGTGCGGCACTTACTCCCGCGGGGCGGGGTGGCCCGGCTGCACCTGCTGTTTCCCGACCCCTGGCCCAAGGCCAAACACGCCAAAAACCGGCTCGTGCAGCCCGCGTTTTGCCGGGATGTGCACCGTCTGTTGATTCCCGGCGGCGAGTGGCTCTTCAAGACCGATCATCCGGAATATTTCACGGAAGCCGTGGGTGCCATCCGATCGAGCGGGCTGTTCACCGAGACCACTTGGCCGGAGGATGCCTTTTTGTATCCCCTGACGGATTTCGAGTGCCAGTGGCTGGCCGAAGGCAAGGGGATTCAGGGCGCGCGCTTTGTCGCGCATCCCTAGCGCCGGCCCGCCGGAGTCGGTGCCCGCCCTCAGCCCGTTCAGGGACGCGGCCAAAAATTGCCATGGCTCCCGGCCCAAAACCGGTTACAGGAGAAGGCGATTGTTGCCGACCGCCCCCACCATGACTGACGCGCCTTCCCCTGAGCCGACCGCCCGACCGCCCCGGGTGGGAACGTGGGTGGCCTTGACGGTGGCGGGATGGCATTTGGCATTTTTTGCCACGGGTGCGGTGGCCTTGGCGCTGGCCAGTTCGCCGGCGGGCACGGTCTTTGAGGGGCTGGCGGAGCCCTTTCATCAAAAATTGATGTTGGCTTCGCAGTGGCGGGTGCTGGCCGGCTATGCCGTGGTGGCGTTGGGCGCGCTGGTGCTGACTTATCCGTTGGTGCGGCTGTGGACGGGTTCCGGGCCGGCGAGCTGCTGGGGGCTGGTGGCGCGCACGATGGTGGTGCTGGGGGTGCTGATGACCCATGGCTGGCTGCGACTGGCGCACACCCAGCCGTATTTCCTTGGTCCGGAGACGTACGACACGTGGTATTTCCGCGCGCTTGCCGCCTGGCCGGAGGAGGTGCGGGAGCGGGTGCTGTTTGTGCTCTTCAGTTTCCTGCCCGGGGTGGTCATGGTCGCCGCCGCCGGGGTCTATGTGGTCGCGGCGGCCAGGTGGTTCCGGGAAGGCGGGCGCGCGTCCCGGATGGCGCTGGGGGCGGCGGGCTCCGCGGCGGTGCTGGCGGCCGGCTGGCTGGTGGCCCCTCATTTCATCGGCACCGCGGGGTTGAAGGCGGACGGCCCGATGAACGTGGTCATGCTTTCTTCCGACGAAGTGGCCTCGGCACCGGTTTCGCCCGCGGCCGCCGCGCTCCAGCCCCATCTCGCCTCCCTGGCGGCGGAATCCGTGGTCCTCACCAACATGCGCTCACCGCTGCCGACCGCTTTAGGCGCGGCCGCCAGCCTGCACACCGGCCAGGCTCCGCACACTCACGGGCTCCAGACCCCACATCCATCCGCCGAACGGGTGTCCCGCACGCTGGCCAGCGCCCCGCTCCTCCCCGCTCTTCTCAGCGCCCATGGCTATGCCACCGCCGTGCTGGGCGACAGCGGAGCGGGGGCCTTTGCCACCGCCGGAGGACTGGGCTTCGCCGAGGTCGAGGCCGGGGGCCTGGACGATTACCCGCTGCATCTGGCCGGTGCGGTTTACCCGGCGCATTTCATCATCCCCACCTGGCTCGACAACCGGCTGGGCCGCCGTCTGCTCCCCGGCTTGAGCGTCCTGCCCGGCCGCGTGTCGCGGGATGTGGTCACCGACCGCCTGACTGAGCGTCTGGAAGAAGGAGCGGAAACCGGCACGCCGTTTTTCCTTCACGTGGTCTATTCCCACCCTGAACCGGTCTCCGGACCGGGTTCCTCCACCGCGGCGGAGCCGCCCGCCGCCACCCCGCCGTCGGCCGGCAGTTTTGACGACCAGCTCGGCCGCGTGCTCGAATCCCTGGAGAAAAACGGGTTGAAAAACAAGACCATCCTGGTCGTGCTCGGGCGCGCGGAATCCGGATCGGGTGCGGCCGCGGCCGGCGGCCCGCCCCCTGGGGCCAGGGTGCCCGTGCCGGTTGTTTTCCACGTGCCCGGGGAAGCCTATCCTCCCGGCGTGGTTTCCCAACTCTCGCGCCTCTACGACCTCGCCCCCACCCTCTTGGAGGTGTTGGGGTTGCCGCCGGAACCGGCCATGGAAGGCGTTTCCCTGCGGCCCTGCCTGGAGAATCCAGCGGTGCGGCTTCCGCTGGTGGCCTTTGGCGAAAGCGCGGGCTTTCCCGAAAGACTGCCCGGTGCGAAATCCCCGGAGCCGGAGAAAAAAGCCTTTCGTGACGGCGTGCGGCTGGACCCCGCCTCGGCGTATCGGCTGGTGCTGAAGGACGAAACCGCCGCCTTGCGGCGCAAGTCCCGGTGGATGCGCACCGAGCGCTGGCAGCTGGTCTTCACCCCCGGGGAGGCCGCCGACAACGGCCTGGACGAATGGAGGCTCTTCGATCTGCAGGTCGATCCGGGCCTGACCCGCGACGTGAAACTCCAGAACCCCAAAGTCTGGCAGGCGATGGAGGCGTCCCTGCGCCGCTGGGTTGATGAAAAGAAGGAAACCAACATCCAAGAAATCTTCCCGGATGGAGAACCGCCGGCGGTGGTTCTCCCGGGCACGTAGAGTTGGCGTCATGGCCGGAAGGGCGTGGCCTGGCTGGGTCGTCCTGGCGGTGGCCGGGGGCGTTTTTGCCACCCTGTGGCGGCCCGTGGCGGCCCGGCGCACCCACGACCGCCACGCCGCCGCCGTGACCCGCGAGCTGCCGTGGATCGAACGGGCCGTGGCCGCGGCCGCGATTGCGCAGAGCGCCCAGCCCGGCGAGCCGATTCCCCCGGCCACCTGGTGCCGCTTTCTGGATCCGCAGGCGCCGGATCGTCTCCGGAACCAGGGGATCGACTCCTTTGGCCATTTGTACGGCGCGCAAGAGGCAGACCGGGACATTGTGCCGGCCCGGGAGACCCTGCCCCGGCTCCGATCAGCCCCTCGATAACTCTATCCGCGTCACGGATCCTGCGCACCACCAGGATCTTCGTTCACCACCGCGGGGCCGCCGGCACCCTGGATAATTCCTTTGAACTCGGGAATTTACACTTGTCAGCCGCAAGAAGTCCTGAGAAACTTAATATGTCCTAATTAATATGAAATCATTCACCATTATACTCGCCGGGATCGTGCAGCTGGGATGGGGGGTCGCCGCCAACGGGTGGGCTGGCACCGCGGCCACCGCCGAGGCCCCAGCTTCGCCGCCGGTGACGGCCGCGGAGGAACCCACCGGCCTGTTTGGAGGCATTGGACTCGAAGCGAGCATGGGCTGGGACAGCCATTACATGTTTCGGGGCGAGCCTCTTCAGGAGAACGTGCTGTGGACCCAGCTGTCCTACGATATCGGCATTACGGAGGCGCTTTCGCTGAACGTCACCCCCTGGTTTCTCCAGGACGTGGACACCGATTACAACGAATTCGATGTGACCAGCGCGCTCACCTATTCGCTGGACCCATGGGAGTTCAGCCTGGGCTATGCCGGCTATTATTACCCCCGCAAATCGCTGGGCGGGAACGAGGGCATCGGCGACGAACAGGAAATGGCCGCCTCTGTCAGCCGCAGCTTTGGCGATCTGACCGCCACGTTGACGGGGGCCTACAGCTTCACCCGCGACGGGTTCTATTACGAACTGGCGCTCGAATACGAGATTGGGGTGACTGAAAAGCTCACGCTGACCCCGGGATTGGTCTTCGGGTGGGACACCGATTATTACGACCCCGGCACCGACGTCAACCACCTCGCCCTCGGCCTCACCGCCACCTACCAAGTGGCCCCCTGGTGCGCCCTCAATCCCTATATCGCGGGCAATCTGCCCTCCGGGCATCTCGACTGGGCGGACAACGACCTTTACGGGGGCATCAGCCTGAGCGTGAGCTTCTAGATCATCAAGGCGGCCCCGATCTCCCTCTTCCCGCCCGGCTCCGGAGCGGACTCCAGGCTGACCAGTTCGGCCGCGACCTGCGCCCATCGGGCCGACGCCACCATTGACTGGCCGATGGCATCGACCGCCCGTTCCAGCACCTGGCGGACGATAAACCGCTGCACCACCCCGAGCCGCAGGTAGTGCTGCTGGAGGCCTCGGGGAAGATCGTGAAAATCGCCGACCAGGCCCCGGCAGCTCGCGGCCCCGCAGGAGCAGGGCATGGTCCAATGGTCCTCGCTCATGGTCGTCGAGTAGTCGAACACCACCTCCTCACCCGGCACGATCTCCCGGAGCGCGATCATTTCCCGATCCTCGCGCATCCCCGCGTTCGGACCGCAGCTGTGGTTCATGAACCGCCCTTCCGGATGCAACGGATAGATGTAAAGATCGTCATCGATTTGATAGGCATTGGCCGCGTGCTCCTCCCCTCCGGTCAGAATCTGGGCCTTGGTCAACTCCTCCCCGCGCAGGTGGAAAATCGATTCACCGGGCATGTACCGCTGCGCGGCAAAGACGCCGTGTCCGCTCAGACGGGAGGGAGCGATGTAGACCCCCGAAACAGGCAGTATGCGAAGACTCATAGTATTTTAATGAGTGAGAAGGATCAGCGACACGATCGCGAAGCCGATGCCAACCCAATCCCGAGGCGAAAGCACTTCGCCAAAAAACAGCGTGCCCAAGCCGGCCAGCAGGAGCGTCGTGACTATTGAGTAGAAGGCACCGAGCACGGAGAGTTTGAGATGCTGCATCACCGGCACCCAGACGAACGCGGTCAGCGAGTAGACCCCCATGCCGAGAAAGAAGAATCGGCTCATGAACGGGGCGGTCTGCTCGCTGGCCACCTTCAAGGCCCAGTCCGCAAAGGCACCCGCCACGCTGAGGAGGAACACCAAGCCCAACCCCTGAATATTTACCGACATTTTCTCAACTTCGAGTGCCATAGACGCGAAATTATCAAGAAACGCGAAGCGTGTCGAGCAGAAATTGGAAAAAAATACTCGGTTATCTTATTGTTTAGCTATCCCGTAATACCAAGATCAAATCTTTCTTTCCAGAACTCGCTTTTTAAAAAAATCTGAAGAGAAGGCGCAGCGGCACCTTGCGGGGGTGGCCGGCCAGCCGGGTCTGGGGGCGGTTTTCGACTCCGTCTCGGCTGAATTCCTGCCCTGGGGCGGACCGGTGGAAGCGGTCGGGCGACCCGGAGAAATCAAAGAATATGAGGGTTTATGAATAATTTACTTGAATTATTATAGTTTTGATAGTTTAATAGTCTTTTCATTCTTTCCTATGAAACCACCGCGCTCGCTTTTTACTCTTTGGGTTGCCATGTCGAGCCTCGCTTGGTTGGCTTTGTTGAGTTCTTGCTCGAAGTCGCCCCCGGCTGTCGCCACCTCCGTCCCCGCAGAGACTGCGAAAACTCTCGTCTTGTATGGAATGCAGGATTATTTCCACCTGCCGCTGCTCGATCGATTTGAAAAGGAGACCGGGGTCCACGTCGATTATCAGGTGTATGAGGAGCCGGATGAAGTGGAGGCCCGGCTCCGGTCCGCTCCCGGATCGGTCGATGTGGTGATCATTGACAGCTTCAATTTGAACAAATTGCGGAAACTCCGGCTGCTGCACCCGCTCGACAAATCGGCGGTCCCCAATTTCACCCACGCTTCGCCGACATTCACGAATCTGGATGCGGACCCCCAGAATGGTTTTTCCGTTCCGTACCACTGGGGCACCACCCTCCTGGCGTACCGCAAGGACTTGCTGCCCAATCCCGACCGCTCCTGGCGACTGCTCTGGGATCCGGCGCTGAAAGGCAGGATCATGATGATGCAGGACTCCTTTGAGTCGCTGGCGGTGGCGATGATGCTTAACGGCAGGTCTCCCGACACCGTGGAGCGGGCCGATTATGAGGAGGCTTCGGCGATGCTGCTCGATCAGATCGACACGATGGACGCCCGCTACGGATCATACGAAGCGATCAAACTTGCGCTCCAGGATGGAACCATCGCCGCGGCCATGTGCTACAACGGCGACGCGGCGACGGTGGCAGCCGAGGAGCCGAACGTGGATTTCTTCATCCCCAAAGAGGGTGGCACCATGTGGGTGGACTGCCTGGCGATTGCCCGGGACACCAAGGATGCCGCGATGGCGCATGCGTTCCTGAATTTCTTCATGGAGCCGACGGTGGCCGCCGAGAATGCCAATTCCATTCAATTCGCCAGCACCAACGCCGCCGCCGATGCCCACATCTCCCCGGAACTCCGCAACGACCCCCGCATGTATCCCCCCGAGGAGATCATGGAGCGGCTCCATCTGGTGCCCGAACTGGATGCGGAGCGCGATGACCTGGTGAACAAGTTCTGGTACAACGTCCGCAGCAAGTCGATTTCCCGCACCGAAGCCCAAAAGGAGAACGCCCAGCGGGCGGAAGTCACCCGATGACCCCCGCAGGTACCGACACCCCGCGGCCCCGTCCCGCCCGGACAACGACCCGCAGCCCCCGGGACGCGCTGACCGCCGCCGGCGTGTTCGTGGCCGCGCTGCTGCTCGCCGGATGCACCCGCGCGCCCGAAACCCCGTCCGCCGGGCCCGGCGGGCCCGCATCCGACCCGGCCCCCGCGGCTCCGGTCCGACTCGTTCTGATGGCGATGGAGGACTATGTCGATGACGGCATCCTTCGGCAGTTTGAAAAGGAGACCGGGGTGGCCGTCGAGCACGTCATCTACGCGGATCCCGAGGAAGTCCGCTCGCGCCTCCGGTCCCAACCCGGGTCCGCGGATTTGCTTATTATTGACTCGTTCACTATCAAATTACTACGTGATTTGCGGCTGCTCTGCCCGCTGCAAAAAAAAGCGCTCACCAACCTGGGCAATGTGGACCCACGGCACCAGGGGCTCTCGTTTGATCCGACGGATGATTTTTGCCTGCCCTACCACTGGGGCACCACGCTTCTGGCGTATCGGAAGGATCTGGTGCCCGATCCGGGCCGTTCCTGGCGCCTGCTCTGGAATCCGGCCCTCAAAGGTCGCGTGATGATGCTGCACGACTCCTTTGAGCCGATGGCGGTCGCCATGATGCTCCATCACATCAATCCCCAGGCCCCCCGCGAGGCTGACTATATCCTGGCCTCCGACATGATGCTCGAGCACCTCGAGACCATGCAGGCGCGGTACCGCACCGACGACCAGATCAAGGACGCCCTCGTCGAGGGCACGGTGAGCGCGGCGATGTGCTACAGCGGGGACGCGGCGGTCGCGGCCGCGGAGAATCCCAACATCGACTTTTTTATCCCGGAAGAAGGGGCCATGATGTGGGTCGATTGCCTGGCCATTTGCCGGGACACGCAGAACGAGGCGCTCGCGCACCAGTTCCTCAATTTCTACCTGCGTCCCGAGATCGCCGCCCGGAACGCCTCGGCCATCAATTACGCCCCCACCAACCGGGCCGCGGAGCCCCTGATCGCCAAATCGCTCAAAAACGACCCCCGCCTCTACCCGCCGCCCGAGGTGCTGCGCACTCTCCAGCACGTGCCGAATCTCGACGGGATCCATGAAACCTGGGCCCACCGCTACTGGCACCGGTTGCGCAGTCGCTTCATCGCCAAGAGAGAGGAGGAGGCTGCGCCGCGCCCGGCTCTGAGCACCCCATGAGGCTTTCGTTCGGACAGCGATATTTCCCCACCATCCGCAGCCGTCTGCTCGCCGTGCTGGCCGGCTGCGTCCTGCTGCCGCTGATCGCCGGCCAGCTCTGGATGCATTTGGTGACGCGCCAGTCGCTGGTGGAAAGCGAACTCAACAAGTATCGGTCCCTGACCACGGAGGTCGCCCGGCAGATCGCCGCGCACATGCACTTCTCCGAGCGCAACCTTCGGACCCTCAGCAGTAATCAGCTGCTGAACGACCTGGAAACGAAGCAGGCATGGATCGACGCGATCGGCCACATCGCCGAAGCGGGCAAATTCTGGACCGACATCTCGCTCTACACTGCCAACGGCGACCTGCTGGAGACCACGTCCTCTGATTTCGCCGAGCCGAGGGATGGCACCGATTGGTTCGCCCGCGCCCTGGCGGGAGAAACGGTCATTGCCACCCCGCAGAAGGTCCTCTCGCGCGAAGACGGGCTCGACGTGGCCGTGTATCATCCTGTAAAGGGATCCAAATACCTGCCCAACGTGGTCGTCCGCGGCCGGGTTCCGTTCGACGAAGTGGGCCAATCCCTCAAGGAGGTGGATCTGGACGACGGCGGGTATCTGGTGTTGCTCGATGGCCGCGGCAACGCCTTGTATCATCCCGACCCCGATCAACTGCTCCGCCGTTTCAAGGGGGCCGGCGCGGAGGCGTTGACCAGCCCGCAAGACCGGGGGATGAGCCGGGAGGTGGACGGGGAGCAGGTGCACTGGATCGCCCACCGCCTCGACGGGGGGGCGACGCGGGTCGGCGAATCCTGGACCCTGCTCGCCGTGATCCCGCACCGGCAGGTCCTGAAGCTGGCCAGGCAGGGGTCGATGATTCACCTGGGGGCCGGCCTGGCCACCCTCCTCCTGGTGGCCGGCCTCGCGTACGGATTTTCGCACAGGATCACCCAGCCCATCGTGCACGCGGCCGAAGCCGCGCACCGGCTGGCCTTGGGCGACACCCACACCCGGATGGATGGAAACTCCGGACCGCGGGAAATCCGCCAGCTGGCCGAGGCTTTCAACTCCATGGTCTCCGAGGTGGTGCACCACCGCACCGACCTGCAGAAGCTTGTGGAGCGGCGGACCCACAGCCTGCAGGAACAGCAGAAGCGATCCAGCAACCTGTCCGCCCAGCTGCGCGCCGCTTTCGAGGCGACCGAGGAGGCCATCCTGATATTGCGACACGATGGGGTGGTGCTCGGAGCCAACCGCCGCTTCGGCCTCTTTTTCGGTGCCCGCGTCGAAACCCTCGCCGGCAGTCATTTCAGCCAGTGGCAGGAGGATTTTTTCGGATGTTTCGCCGAACCCGGCTTGATTGCCGAGCGCTGGACCGAGGCCGGCGCGCACCCTGCCGGCGGCACCCAGCCGGAGCCCAAATGGCAGGTCCTGCGGCCGGAGCGCCGCGTTCTCGACGCGTATGCCTCCGCTCTGACCGCGGACAACGGCGAAGTTATCGGCCGCCTCTGGGTCTTCCGCGACCTGACCCACGAGCAGCAGCTGCAGGAGAGCCTTGAACAGGCCCAGAAAATGGAGGCCATCGGCCGCCTTGCCGGAGGCATCGCCCACGACTTCAACAACCTTCTGACCGGCATTCTCGGCAATCTTTCCCTCGCCGAAGGACACCTCTCGACCCTCGGCGCCGAGGAGCCCCGCTACCATGTTCACTATGCCCAATCGGCCGCGGAACGCGCCGCCCAGCTCGTAAAAAGCCTGCTCGGATTCTCCCGGCGCAGCCACCTCGAATTGACCCATTGCGAGCTCAATGCCGCCCTGCGCGAGTTCCTCCCGCTCGTCCAGCGCAGCCTCGGCGCCCCGTATCCGGTGGAACTGGAGCTGGACGACACCCTCTGGGGGATGCACGCCGACCTCGGCAAGCTCGAACAGGTGGTCATGAACCTCTGCGTTAATGCCCGCGACGCCATGGAATCCGGCCCCGGCAAGGGCCGCATCACCGTGCGCACCCACAACGAGGCCGTCACCGCCAACACTGCACGCCGGTTCCAAGCGGTCGCCGGCGATTACGTCTGCCTGTCCGTGACCGACACCGGCTGCGGCATCGCGCCTGAGGTCATCGACAAGATTTTCGAGCCGTTCTTCACCACCAAAGAACAGGGCAAGGGGACGGGGCTCGGCCTCGCCACTTCCTACGGCATCGTCCAGCAACACGGCGGCTGGATGGAGTGCGACTCCGTGCCCGGCCAGGGCACCACCTTCCGGGTCTTCCTCCCCCGCAACGACCTGCGCGCCCTCGCCGAGGCCCCGGCCGTCACCCACGCGGGCGAGGCGGACGTGCGCGGCGACGAAACCATCCTGCTGGTGGACGACGAATTCATGGTCCGCATGGTCGCGGAAACCCTGCTCAAGTCCCATGGGTACACCATCCTCATCGCCAACGACGGCCAGGAGGCGGTCGACCTCTTCCTCGAGCACCAGAACGAAATCAGCCTCATCCTGATGGACATGACCATGCCCCGGATGTCGGGGCTGGAGGCCTTCCACGAACTCCGCAAACTGGACCGGCACACCCCCGTCGTCATCTGCAGCGGCTACGTGGTGGACCTCGCGGACTGGCTGACCCCGCAGGGCGACCGGCCCAACGGCTTCGTGCAGAAACCGTACAACCTGCGCGACCTGGTCACCACCGTGCGCCACCTGATCGACGCCTCGACCCGCCGTCCCGTCCGTTCGGGCTCCCGCTCGGGGCCCGCCGCCATCCTCACCGGGTGAAAGCCGCCTCAGCGCGGAGGCTGCGGCACCCCATAGACGTCCCGCTTCTCCCGCGGATGGAACAGCCAGCCGGGCTGGGCGTCGGTTTCCTGGTAGTCCTCCAGGATGAATTCGGGCAGGATCTTGTCGCTGTTCGGATCGTACACCTGGCGGCCGCTGAGGCGGCCGCGCAGACGGTATTCCCGGTTGTGGTCGTATTGGTAGGTCCGCTCCCCGCCTCCCGGCGTCTCCGTCAGCCGGTCCGGGGCCGCCCGCTCCCGCTCGTTGAACATCACCAACTGCGCCTGGTCCCAGGTCTGCCGCGGCCGCCGGATAAAACCCCAGAAGCGCGTGCGTTCACCCGCCACCCGCCGCCCCATCCAATAATCCCCGCCCGGCTCCGCGGCAATCCGCTGGTTCCGCGCCGCCACCTCTGGCGAGGCCGTCTGGCACGCCGGCAGCGCGACCAGCGCCACCAGCCCCAAAATCACAAAAATTCGGACCATGCCGCCCATCATGGACCTCCCCCCCCACGGCGCAAACATTTTAGTCATGCCTTCATTTCACTCTTGCGTTTTTTTAAAATTTGAGACACAATGTTGAATATTTAATCGATATAGCGACCAACTCAATGAAGGTTAAGGCTATTTTAATTAATTCCATAAATACAATACTTTAAGGCTTGCGTTTTGGTCTACTTCCATTAAACTAATCATAATTTTTATTGTTAACCCCCCTTTCCTTTTCCCCTCGCCTCATCAGGCCTCCAACCATGAAAACAGCAGAAGACCCTAAGCCCCCGATGAAGAAAGTCGCCAGCGATGTGGCGGACTTCATCATGTTCACGCAGCGCTCATTTCTGCTTGATCTGTCGCGTGAATTAAACCGGGGCAACGTCTCGTACGCCCAGTTTTTCCTCCTTGGCTACCTGTCCAGCGAGCAGCAGCTGACGATGACCGACATCTCCCGGAAGATGGGCCACAGCACCGCGGCCGCCACCGGCCTGGTTGATCGGCTGGAAAAACTCGGCTATGTGCAGCGCCTCCACGCCGCGGACGACCGCCGCAAAGTGATGGTGCAGATCACGCCCAAGGGACAGCAGCTCGTGCAGCAGCTCCGCGACAACCTCGCCAGCAACGTGGCCGATGTGATGGCCTCCTCCAACAATCCAGCCGCGCCCGAAATCGACAAAGCCGCCGCTTTTCTGAAACGATAACTGCGCCCCGCCGCCCCCCTTGCAGAGCCCCGGCCACCGCGCCGGGGTTTTTTTTTGCCGCCGCCCTCGGCCCCGCCAGGCCGCCGGATCGAGGGCATCACGCGGTTCCCCTTCCCTCTCTCTGCCGCCATCGCTTGGTTGAGCCTCCCCGCGGCCGGACTTTAGGGTCCACCCCAGAGACCGTCCGACCGATGCCGGCTCCGGGCCTGGGACCGTGATTCACGGGGATCGACCGGGTGCCGGCGCGGTGCCTTCCGCGCGGGCCGTCTCGAACTGGGCGCGCCAGTAGTCGAGGCGTTCTTTGATGCGTTTTTCCTGGCCGTTTTCGGACGGTTCGTAGAAGCGCCGGCCCTCCGGCAGGTAGGCCTGGGGCACGTAGCCGCCTGGATAGTCGTGGCTGTAGCGGTAGCCGGGGCCGCTGCCGGGGACCCGGGGGTCTTTGAGGTGCGGGGGCACGGCCAGGGTGCGGCCGGATTCGACGTCCTTCAGCGCCGCGCCGAGGGCGGCGTAGCTGCGGTTGCTCTTGGGCGCGGTGGCCAGGTAGACGGTGGCATGGGCCAGCGCGATGCGGCCTTCCGGCATGCCGACGAAGTCCACCGCCTGCTGGGCGGCCACCGCTACCACCAGCCCCTGGGAATCGGCCAGCCCGATGTCTTCGCTGGCCGCGATGACCAGGCGGCGGGCGATGAAGCGCGGGTCCTCGCCGGCGTGGAGCATCTTCGCCAGCCAATAAACCGCCGCATCCGGATCGCTGCCGCGGATGCTTTTGATGAACGCGCTGGCGGTGTCGTAATGCGCATCCCCGTCGCCGTCATAGACCACGGTTTTTTTCTGCACCGACTCCTCGGCCACCCCGAGGGTGAGCCGCACTCGGCCGTCCGCGTCCGGCGGCGTGGTCACGGCCGCCAGCTCCAGGGCGGTCAGCGCCTTGCGGGCATCGCCGTCGGCCATCACGGCCAGGTGGCGCAGGGCGGCCGGTTCGGCCTCGATGCGGACCTCCCCCAACCCCCGCTCGCGGTCGGCGAGGGCGCGGAGGAGCAGCGCCACCAGTTCGGACTCGGGGATGGGCTCGAGCTGGAAAATCTGGGACCGCGAGACGAGCGGGCTGTTCAGATAGAAGAACGGATTGTGGGTGGTCGCGCCGATGAAGCGCACCGTGCCGCGCTCGATGTACGGCAGCAGCACGTCCTGCTGGGCCTTGTTGAAGCGGTGGATCTCGTCCACAAAAAGAATGGTGGTCCGCTTCCGCAGCCGCCATTCCACCACCGCCGCCTCCGCCGCTTGGCGAATGTCCGCCACATTGGACTCGACGCCGCTGAGGTTGACGAATTTCGATTGGGTATGCCGCGCCACGATCTGGGCCAGGCTGGTTTTTCCCACCCCGGGCGGGCCGCAAAAAATCAGGGAGGTGAAACGATCCGCCTCCACGGCGCGCCGCAGCAGCCTCCCGGGAGCCAGCAGATGCGCCTGGCCCGCGTACTCGTCCAGGGTCCGCGGCCGCATCCGGGTCGCCAGAGGCACGGCGGAGCCGGCCAACGCGGCCGGAGGGTCGTCATCCGCGGCAGCGGGGGGCTGGAAAAGCTCGTCCATGGGATCGATCGAAACAGAGCGGCGAAAACAGAGCGGCGGAAGCGGGCCGGAGGCGCAGGGCGGATCGTCCGGCGCGGGCGGTCAGATTTCGAAGCTGGGCTGGGCGGCCTCCTCACGTTTGATTACGTCGGCCACGGTGCGGCCGGCCAGGAAGGCCCGGACCAGATCCTGCAACTCGCCGAAGGTCGCCCCGAGCCCGCACGGTTTGGCCTGGCCGCAGCCGCACCGCCCGGGGGCACCCGGGGTCGCGCAGGCCAGGGGGGTGAAGGGGCCGTCGATTAGTTCGACAATTTCGCCGAGCGAGATGTTTTCGATGGGGCGGTTGAGGAGATACCCGCCCCCTACCCCGCGTTTGCTGCGGAGCAGGCCGCTCTTTTTCAGCTCCAGCAGGATTTGCTCGAGGAATTTGACCGGGATGCGCTCGCCTTCCGAAAGGTCCTGGATCGCCACCGGGCGCGAGTGACCCCGCCGCCCCATCGCCACCATGGCTCGCAGCGCATACTCCGCCTTTTTTGAGAGCCGCATCGGTCCCCGTTACCAGCCCCCGGACCGAAGGGCAAGCCCTCTGGAAGCACGATGTGACGCTGCCGACCGCCCTCGCCAGCTCGCTCCGCTCAATTATGTTATTTTGTGCTTGTCCTTTTTTTCAGTGTTCATATTTCTTGCAGCGTCAGTCTCTCCTCCTCCCGCAACCAAACCAAAAATATGAAACGCACCCTCTCGATGCTCCTCTCCGGCGTCCTCCTCGGCCCCTCCTCCCACGCCGCCCTGAACCTCTCCACCCTGCATTTTCCGGTCGAGGTCTCCTTCAGCGGGTTCACTGCTCCCGCCATCTGGGCCACGACCACGCCGGGGCCCGGACAGCTTGACTCCGACCACTGGGCCATGAACACCGAGGGCTCGCTGACGACGACCGCGGCCACCTTTGGCCCCGACCAGACCAGCGGCCAGGGCAGCTCGACCGGCAGTGAGTCCGCCACCGGGGTGTACGCCTTTGAAGTCGAAGCAGGCGTCACCGCGCTCGGCGTCCAGCCCACCGGCACCTTCTGGAGCCCCGGCATGTTCACCCTGCGTCTGCAGAATGCGACCGGAGGGACCGTCACGTCGATGAATGTCGACTGGACGGCCTGGGTGTACAACGATCAGGGCCGCTCCAATGACCTGCGGCTCCTTTTTTCCAGCGACAACGCGACCTACACTCCCGCCGGGGTGGCCTTGGATGTGATTTCCCCGGCCGATGCCGGGGCCGCGCCGGTGTCGTGGCAGTCCACCCCGAGATCGTTCACCGTCACCGGACTCAGCCTGGCTGACGGCGAGGATTATTATCTGCGCTGGGGTGGCGACGACGTGGGCGGCGCGGGCAGCCGGGATGAGTTTGCGCTGAGCGCACTTCGGGTCACCCCCGTCCCCGAGCCCGCCGCGCTCGGGTTGCTGGCCCTCGCCGGCGTCAGCCTGTTCCGCCGCCGGCGGTGAGCAGTCCGCAGCCGAGCCGCTGACGTGGATGGGCGTGGCCGTGCTCACCGGGGTCGGAAGTGCGCCCCCCTGGCGCGGCGTGGCCACCTCTTCCTTCGGGCCGTTTACGCCGGATTCGCTCCCTTCCCCATGCGCTCCACGATGCCCCGCCAGGCGGTGAGCGCGAGCGAGTCCGGGACGTCCACGTCCTGCCAGGTGAGGATCTGACCGGCCTGGACGGAAGATTTCAGGACGGCGTCCTCGAGCAGGCCGATGGGCACGTGGTCAGGGTGCGCGGCCAGGAGCACCGACTCCCCGCGGATCTGGAAGCCGCCGATGCCGCGAGTGATCGGGGTGCCGGAAGGGAGGTCGGTTTTGGCCAGGGCCGCCACGCTGATGCGCGGGCTGGCGCTGTTGTCGAGCAGCACCCCCCGGCCCTGTCGGACGCGGTCGAGGGTCTTGCCGATCTCCAGGAAACACAGGTGGTAAGGCCGCACGATGGTATGGAGCGGTCCCGGGCCGAGTTTGAAATACTGCAAGGCGGCCGGGTCGGCGGTCGGATGGGTGGAGCTGATAAAGATGCTGCCGGGCCATTGGGGGGTGACGAGGTACTCCGCGCAGGGCAGCTCCATCGAGGATGCCTCCGCCCAGAGCCGCTCCACTCCTTCGGCCACCGTGTCCACGCGAGGGCCGACCAGGCCTTGCCGGAGAATGGTCCCGCCCAGGCCGTTGGCCACCAAAGCCTGCTCGATCTGCACCTTGGTTCCGTCCGTGAAGGCGGTCACCTGCTCGATGCTGATACCCTGACGGTCAGCCCAGTAGGCCATGTCCTCGGGCGTGGGGAGGAGGTTGAGATACCCCTTCGTGTTTCCGAAAATCCTGGGCACGAATCCCATCGAACGCACTTCCTCGGACAGCGCGGCCAGCGAGCCGGACTGGTCGCCTTCCGCCTCGGTGACGAGGCCCTGGCCGACAAAGTGCGATCCCACGGTGACGTGGAATTCCGAGTTCATCGTCACCACCGGCTTGCCTGCGGCCACCGCCGCCGCCACCAGCACGGTGGCATGGCGCACCGTGCCGCTGCACTCCACGATCACGTCCGCCTGCTCGATCAGGCGCTCGGCGCTCTGGGTCAGGACCTCCGGCTGGGCGCAGCGCACCTGGGACGGCGGCCGGCGGGTCAGCATGCCGGTCACGCTCAAATCCGGGCGCGACGCGCAGGCCTCCAGCAGACCCGAGGCGATGAACCCCGTGCCGACGAGGCCGAGGCGAAGAGGTGGAGGCGTGGACATCAGTGAACAAAACGACAACCGGGAGGCCGACACGCATCGTGCCTCGCCCATGGCCCGCACCTGCGCAAGTTTTTTGGCAACGCCCGGACGTCCCCGTCACCTTGACCCTCCGCCCTGGTGGCGTAGTCTGGCCTGTTTCCCTGTCCGGCGGCCCGTGCGGCCGCCGTTGCCATTTTTCCCCATGAGCCAGCCCACGCCCAGCGGTCCCGCCCCCGCCGACACCTACAAACAGTCCGTCCTCCTGCCGAAGACGGACTTCCCGATGCGCGCCGACCTGGTGAAGCGCGAACCCCTGCGGCTGGAAAAATGGGAGCAATCCCGACTCTACGAGCGCATCCAGGCCCGGCGGAAGTCCCAGAGCGCGCCCCGCTTTGTCCTGCACGACGGCCCGCCCTTCGCCAATGGGGACGTCCACATGGGCACGGCCCTCAATAAAATCCTCAAAGACCTGGTCCTGAAGTCGAAGACCATGGCCGGCTTCGAGACGCCGTATGTGCCGGGCTGGGACTGCCACGGGCTGCCGATCGAATTCAAGGTGGTGCGGGAGGCCGCCGGCCTCAGCCCGGTCGAGATCCGCACCCGCGCCGAAGCCTTTGCGCGCCAGTTCATCGACATCCAGCGGACCAGCTTCCGCCGCCTCGGGGTGCTGGGCGACTGGTGGAACCCGTATCTGACGCTGGACCGGGCCTACGAGGCCGACATCATCCGCGTCTTCGCCACCTGCGTGGAAAAAGGGCTCGTCTATCAATCGCAGAAGCCGGTCCTGTGGAGCTACGGAGCCCAGACCGCACTGGCCGAGGCCGAGGTGGAGTACAAGGAAAAGACCTCTCCGGCCATCTTCGTCGCCTTCCCGGCGGTCGATTCAGACTTCAGCTACGTCATCTGGACCACCACCCCCTGGACCCTGCCGTCAAACCTCGGCATCGCCCTGCACCCGGATTTTGACTACGTCGTCGGTGCCTTCGCCAAAGAGGGCGAGGAACCGCAGAACTACCTCGTGACCGACGCCCTGCTCGAGGACTTTCAAAAGAAAACCGGCCTGACCCTCCAGCGCGAACTGCGGCGGGTGAAGGGGGCCGACCTCAAGGGAGGCGAGGCCGCCCACCCGTTCATGCCCCGCACCTCGAAGATTGTGACCGGGCTTTTCGTGACCTCCGAAACCGGCACCGGCGCGGTCCACCTCGCCCCCGGCCACGGCACCGACGACTACAACGCCGGCCGCGACCACCAGCTCGGCCTGCTCTCGCCCGTCGATGACCTCGGCCGCTTCACCGCCGAGGTGGGGCTGGAATTCCTCGTCGGCAAACACGTCTTCGAGGCCAACGAACCGATCATCGCCCTGCTCCAGGAACAAGGTGCCCTGCTCGCCCGCGAAAAATACGTGCACCAGTACCCCCACTGCTGGCGCTCGAAGACCCCGATCATCTTCCGCTCGGTACCCCAGTTCTTCATCCGCATCGACGACGTGCGCCAGCGGGCCCTGGAGGCGATCGACGAGGTCGACTGGCTGCCGGCGTGGGGACGCAACCGCATTTTCGGCACCGTCGAGTCACGGCCGGACTGGTGCATCAGCCGCCAGCGCACCTGGGGCGTGCCGCTGCCGGTCTTTTTCGACGACGCCGGCCAGCCGATCCTGAGCGCCGAGGTCGCCCGCAAGGTGGCCGATGTGGTCGCCGAACACGGGACCAACGCCTGGTTTGAAAAGTCCGATGCGGAATGGGCCACGCTCGCCGGCCTGCCGACCACGGTCACCCGCGGACGCGACACCCTGGACGTGTGGATCGACTCCGGTTCCAGTCACGTGGCCGTACTGGACCGCCGTCCGGAACTGGGTGGCGCGCCCGCCGACCTCTATTTGGAAGCCACCGACCAGCATCGCGGATGGTTCCAGTCGTCACTCATGCTCAGCGTGATCGTCCGCGGGGCCGCCCCCTACCGGCGCGTGCTCACCCATGGATTCGTCATCGACACCTCCACCGGCGAAAAAATCTCCAAGTCCGGGGACAAGCCGATCAACGCGGAGTTTTTCTACAACAAATACGGGGCCGACCTCGTCCGCCTGTGGGCCGCCAGCGTGGATTACCGCGAGGAAGTGCCGTTTTCAGTGGAGCTTTTCGACCAGACGACCGACGCCTACCGACGCATTCGCAACACCCTGCGCATCCTGCTGGGCAATTTGCACGGATTTGACGCCGCCACCGGCGGGGTCCGCCCCGACCAGCTCACGCTGGTGGACCGGTGGGTCCTGGAAAAGCTCCATGCCGTGGTCACCGAGTGCCGCGCCGCCTACGAGGCGCTCGAGTTTCGCCGCGTTTTCATCGCGTTGAACCAGTTCTGCGCCGTGGACCTCAGCGCCCTGTACGTGGACCTGCTGAAGGACCGCCTGTATTGCGATGCCGCGGACAGCCTGCGGCGGCGCAGCGCGCAGACGGCGATCCACCGCGTGTTCACCGCGCTCTGCCAGCTTTTTGCACCCATTCTGGCCTACACGGCGGACGAGGCGTGGGAGTGCGCCGGGCATGCGGATTCGGTGCACTTGGAGGATTTCCCCGAGCCCGACCCCGCCTTCGCCACCGCTGCGGCCACGCCGCGGATCGAGGCCCTGCTCCAAGCCCGCGAAGTCATCCAACGCGAGATCGAAAAGCTCCGCCAGGCCAAGCAGGTCGGCAGCAACAACGAGGCCGCGGTGACCCTGCACCTGCCCGCCGATCACGCCCTGGCCGCCCTCCTCGACGACCCCGGCACCGTGGCGGAGTTTTTGATCCTCAGCGACCTCACGCTGGTGGCGGCACCGGCGGGCACCGCTTTGCGCGCCGAGGCCGCACCCACCGCGCGGCCGAAATGCGAACGCTGCTGGAAGCACCTGCCCGATGTCGGCGTCCAGCCTGCCCACCCCACCCTCTGCGGTCGCTGCGCCACCGTCATTGTGGCCGCCGGATGAACTCGGAAACCATGACGCCGCGATTCCGCCTCTGGCGCACCGCCCTGCTTCCCGTCGTCCCACTGGTCGCCTGGTGGGCGGGTCGCACCACCCTCGGCGCCCGCACCGCCGGCCGCCCGCTTACGCCCATCGAAACCGCGCTCGCCCGACGTTTGGGCGTCGCCGATCCCGCCTCGGTCCGGGTCGTGGTCACACCCGCCCTGCCGCTGCCCGGCCCCCGCTGGGCGCACCAACTCGCCTCCCGGCTCGGCTTCCCGGCGATCGAAAGCATCGGCCTCTGCCTCGGCCACGCCATTTTCGTCCAATCGAACTGGGCCCGCCACCCAGAGGTACTCGCGCACGAACTCGTCCACACCGCCCAATGCGAACGCCTCGGCGGCCTGCGCCCGTTCCTCCACCGCTACCTCGCCGAATGCCTCACCCACGGCTACCACCAAGCCCCTCTCGAACAAGAAGCCCGCACCGCCACCGCCTAATCCCACCCGCCCCCCGCCAATCCAAGCCGCGTTGTCGGAGGGCGGAGGGCGGAGGACGGAATTCGGAGGTCGGAGGTCGGCCGTCCAGTATGTCCGGTTCGTTAACCTATAAAGGACGATGGAACCACGAAAAGCACGAATGGTCACGAATAATCAGGAGGTTACGAAAAACCATCCCCCCACCCGTGGGGTGGAAGGCAATCGTCTCGCCACGCCTTCACCATTCGTGATTTTCGTGTGGTTCGTGGTTCCCATCTCGGTTCCTAGGGTTCACCATTGTCCGCTGATCTCCTTCCTCCGCCCTCCGCTCCCTGTCTCCCGTCTCCGCTGACCTCTGTCCCCTGTCCCGCACATGTCCCGCTGGCTTCTCCTGATCTCGCTTCCGCTCTACGTGCTCGACCAGCTCACCAAATGGTGGACCGTCGCCCGATTCGATGATCCGGACACCGAAGGTTTCCAGGTGCGCACCTTCTTCGGACGCGTCCTCAACGACGACCCGCTGACCGGCCTATACCACGAGGAGATCGAGCTCATTCCCGGCTTTTTCTGGCTCCACCGCCTCCACAACACCGGCGTCGCCTTCGGCAAGTTCAACGGCGGGGCGTGGTCCAACTACATCTTCGGCACCGTCTCCCTCACCGCCTTCCTCGCCATCACCTGGATGTGGCGGAAAAACATCTTCCCCACCCGCCTCGGCAAACTGGCCGCCGCCCTCCTCCTCTCCGGCATCGCCGGCAACCTGACCGACCGCCTCGTCCACGGCTACGTCGTCGATTTCCTCCACTTCCGCCTCGGCCCCTGGTACGCGCGCCTCAGCGGCAGCGAATATTTCCCCAGCTTCAACGTCGCCGATTCCTGCATCACCGTCGCCGCCGTGCTGCTCTTCCTGACCTCGTGGCAGAAGGGGCCGGAGCCCGCGCCGCCGCGCTCGTAGCGTTGCCTTCCAGGCAACGAGTGCCACGCACCCCAAGCCCCGCCCCGGCCCGCGCCGCCAGAGCAGGCGGAGACGGTTCGGCCCGGTGGATGCGCCCACCGCCTGCGTGCCCGGAGGTCACGCCCCACCTGCACACCGTAGCGTTGCCTTCCAGGCAACGAGTGCCACGCACCCCAAGCCCCGCCGCGCCCCAAGCCCCGCCCCGCCCCGCCGCCAGAGCAGGCGGAGGCGGTTCGGCCCGGTGGATGCGCCCACCGCCTGCGTGCCCGGAGGTCACGCCCCACCTGCACACCGTAGCGTTGCCTTCCAGGCAACGAGTGCCACGCACCCCAAGCCCCGCCCCAAGCCCCAC